>JAABUK010000369.1_pt1 | contig 97195 bp, 87 predicted proteins | sample 5559141 | NCBI WGS metagenome assembly JAABUK01 (sample SAMN10711869, study PRJNA513367) | rock metagenome | isolation source: Antarctica rocks | place: Antarctica: Victoria Land, Pudding Butte nord | collected 2016-01-03
CCGCTGCTCCAACGACACATAGCTGAACATCCCATCCTGAAACCGCTCGTCTCCACGCATACCCGTAAGACGACCTCCACGTGCTCAGAGCCTGTGGATCGGTATCTATTTCAACAAGCTCCTAGGGCCTCAGCTCGTAGTAATCACATGAAACGTAGTCAAGACCCCGATGGTAGAACCTTCCGCTCCATCAAATCTGCTGGCAAAATCTACAAATACTACGACGATGAAGGCGTCATTCCGTCAGACGTGTGGACCGATTTTAGCCACCTCCAACAAAAAGACCCTGAGCGTCTTGGCTATCCGACGCAGAAGCCGGAATCGTTGCTAGAACGCATCATTCGAGCTTCAAGCTCTATTGGGGACACCGTCCTCGATGCATATTGCGGATGCGGCACCACGGTTGCCGTCGCTCAAAGGCTGCAGCGTCAGTGGATCGGAATGGACATTACCTATCAATCCATCGCCCTCATTCTTCGAAGGCTAGAGAAGGCCTTCGGCATTGATGTAGCTGCCGCAGTTGTGACGGACGGTATACCCCGCGATCTGGCATCCGCGAAGGCACTAGCCGTTAAGAAAGACGACCGGCTTCGCAAGGAATTTGAGAAATGGGCCATCCTCACTTATACGAACAATAGAGCGGTCATCAATCAGAAGAAGGGGGCAGATGCAGGCATAGACGCCCGCGCCTTCTTCAAGACCGGAAGATTGGACAACGCAGAGATTATCTTCCAAGTGAAGTCTGGCGGGGTAAAGCGTGGCGACATAGCTACGCTGAGGGGCGACATGGAGCGGGAGCAAGCCGCTCTGGCGGTCCTGATCACTCTGGAGGAACCAACCGGGCCGATGGTCAACGAGGCCAAGGCGGCTGGACAGTACAAGCATGAAGAGATGGGCCGGAAGTATGATCGCATCAGCATCATTACTATTCAGGAGATTGTTGAGAGCGGTAAGCGCCTCGACATTCCCATGAGTCTCGAAGTTCTAAAGGCTGCCCAAAGGGCGGCGGCGTCGGAGCAGCAGCTCGAATTGCTCTAATGTGATTTCACGTGTGGAGTACCTGTTCGCTCTCTTCGAACGCGCAACAGCACCCATTCTCCCCATGCGCGAAGGAGGCGGAACTAAGTCAATTCTCAGCGGGATGGGCGGTGGCGACTTGTGTAGTCTGATCCTGCGTGTTGCGAGTAAAAAGATAACGCGCAATGATCGAAAGGAGAGCAATGTAGTTCGCAATGGATGTACTAAGAAGCACGATCAAGACTTTATCGGAGAGGTGAAATCCGGAGTCGTGCCTACCGCTCTGCCATACCATCTGTCTGACTTCGTATGCCCACCAGGTGTTGATTACCAGCGCAAACGAAAAGAAAAGCAGCCTCAACCAATACGCCAGGTCCAGTCGGCGTGCCTTTCACCTTTGGTCGGAGAGAGCGTACCTTCTTCATAGCTCTTAAGTTCCAATGCGGCGATCAGCTCTGAAGCTGACTCAGCTTCTGCGGCATCGAAACCAGCGAATCTCAGCAACCATCGTCGAAGTCTTGCATTGATTTTCATCGCACCTAAGAGCTGGTCGTCTGTCCGCCCGGCGCCGACAGACTCCCACTTCCTTGCAAGCGGCGCTGGAACTCGTCGCGAATGAGCGAAGCGGGTATGGTCGGGCTGGAGTACGGCCCTCCATGCCCCGAAATCTTACGAGTAAGGTCCCAAGCAGAACCCTTTTCATGTGTCAGCATCGAAAGCTGAATCGCAGTCCACTTGCGATATTCATCCCAAACGCCTTCTATGTTCTGTTCGTCTACGGCATTGAAGCTCCGTTGAGACTCATAAAACACGACAGGCGCATCGATATTGGACGAGCGGTAGTTCTTGAAGGTCGTGTAAAGGGACGGGACGACTGGACCGTACGGCCAAGCCTCCACGGATTCGCGAATCATGCCAGTCCCGACTTTTGCAAGACTCCAGCCATGAGCAATGTAGACGAGCTTCTGCAACTTCATCGGATCGATGAGATTACCGTTCGCGATCCCAAGCTGAATGAAGCGATTGGCGGCAGTGATTGCATGGACTTGAGGCATTGAGGGTCCGTCTTTTATTGAGGGCAGCAGTAGCCTGGCGAAAAGAAGTCGCCCAGTGTGTCTTTGACTACAATGACGGGAAAAAGCCGCATTGTCCAGTTAGTGGTGCACGGTTACATGCCTCCCAGCGAGCGCTTGCAGGTACTCGGGTGCCTCTGGGAAGCAATAGAAGGCACGGCGACATCAGCCTTCAACCCATCACACGCATCACCTGTGTAGCAGTCCATGATCCGCCTCGCGCAGAAGTGAGCCCGGCTCCGTTCAGCCCCGCTGCGAGGGCTCGCAGTGACGTTGCGCCTTTGGCACGCAACTCTTCAATCACGGGCAGTAAATCAGCCCGGCGCTTGGCAGCCGAATCTTGACGCACAACCGCGCTGTGGCGCGTTCCCTTCGCCGCCATGCTCGCCATGCGCTCTACACTGCCACGCTGGCCCCCTAGCGCCACGCCGCGCGCTTTGGCAGCCATTAGAGCCGCTTTAGTGCGGGCGGAGATCATCGCGGCCTCATGCTCGGCAACAGCGGCAAGAATATGCACCGTGAGGCGGTTCGCTTCCGGGAAGTCGCATGCAACGAACTCGACGCCTGATTCCATCAGCGACGAAATGAAATGCACGTTGCGGGCGAGACGGTCCAGTTTGGCGATTACTAGGGTTGCCTTGTGGAGACGGCAGAGCCGGAGAGCCTCAGCAATCGCCGGACGATCATTCCGCTTGCCGCTCTCCACTTCCACGATCTCTTGCACGAGCTGCCAGCGTCCGCCATTCAGGTAATGGCTCACGGCCTCCCGCTGCGCTTCCAATCCCAAACCGCTTGCGCCTTGCCGCGCCGTCGAGACTCTCAGGTAAGAGATAAATTTGCCGTTTGCCATTGCGCTCACCCCGATACGTTTACTTCTGCCACCGTTGAAGTAAACGTATCAGTATCGGTTTGTGTTGTCTAGCTTTGTTTTGTAGCGCGTGATTTGACCCTCGCGCGCGCGGACGTGTGCGCGTATCTGTCTCAGAATGCTCGTCTCCGAGTCCAGACGGACGGGGTATACCTCAGTTCCAGGCTAGTATTCCGATGAATGCCAAACCTCTCCTGGAACCAAATCCGTAATCGCGCCACTCTGTTTGCGCGCGAGTGGGCCATGCCTCCCGAGCTCGTCAAAGCGCACTAGCGCCTCGACCGCGCCGTCGAGCGCTGCTACCGAAAGGAGCCCTTCACCTCCGACCGCGAGCGCGTCGAGTTCCCTCTTCGCTCTCCACGAACAGCTCACCGCCACGCTACTCCCCCAACCTTCCAAACGAGGCGGACGGGCCAACCGCGCCATCGTCACAGATCGCAGCGAATGACACGGAATTCAATTTCGCCGCCCGAAGGGTCCACTGGCTGCGAGACTCTCCCCTCAGTTCGATCCAGGATCGTTTGTATCGCCCTCGTGTTGCCTTCGAGCGCTTGGCTGACCAGAATGAACGCCAGCACCTGGCCGAACGTCACCTGCGGCCCGCAAACGTCCGCAAGAGCCGTCGAGAGCCTCGCCCGCATTGTGTCCGGTACCGGCATATCCAACTGCTCCCTCAGGCAGGACGTGATTACTAGCGCTTTCGGCCTTCCGCCCGGATTTCCCGATTCGCCAGGTCTGAACGGTCGCAGATTGTTAGTGTTCGCCACTGTTCCCCCACTGTTCTCAGAGACTCGGCCAAGGGGAACCGAAGTTCCCCCCTTTAGGTTTGCTTTTGGGTTAGCTGCCAGCGCCCGGCCTAGGGCGAAGCTCACGTACGGCAACTTGATTGGTTGATTGCTTGATTGGGTGATTCCTGATTCCTGCTTCATGAATAGAAGATTCGAGATTGGAATTGCGTTCACACCAATCGCATGGACAAGATGCGAGTCACACGCGAATATTCTTCCGCTTGGGGCTTCGGGTTTCCTTCTGAATCGCGATTGCAAGCTTGCACCTCCACTTCGAAGAATTGTCCCTCCAGAAAGATGTCCGGACTCATCTTCTGCCCCCTGCGCGGGTGATCACCATTTGCGAGCACCCACGCCTTGTAAAAGCGGCTCTGCCGGGCAATCTTTGGACCGTGCTTTTCATTGCCGAAGTTGAAGAAAGCTGAAACTGAAATAGGTTCATCTACAAGAGCAAATTCCACTCGGCACGACCAACGTTGAAACGACCTCACAAACACCGGCCCCTGGATTGCTGTTCCTCGCACCATATAGCGTCCTGGCTCTAACACCGGATACTCCGGCCCATGCCAAACGAGACCCGCTTCGGGATTCATGGGTACGAGCTTCGGGGAGCGCGACTGTTTCGAGCCGCGCTCCGCTTTGCCCCTTCTCACCTGTTCTGGTGCTGTCAGGGGTATGGGTTCAGGCGGCATGGCGTTCCCCATCAGCTTTTCGCCTGGTCGACTTACCGCCAACCTCGATTACGGCGGCAAGGTCCGACTCGCGAATCATCGTCCGACTTCCAACCTTTGTACGGCGGAGTTTTCCGCTGCTCAACCATGCCTGGATCGTGTACTTGCTTAGCCCACCAAGTCTGCGTGCGGCCTCGTCAACGGAAAGCAATGCGTCCATGTGTACCCCTCCTGAGTGCATCTGCACTAAACAGATATTGCCTTGTGTCACCTGAAATCCTGTCACACTGTTATAGCCATGCCAAAGCAAGAAAGCCGTGTACAGAAAGCAATCAGCGCTCCCAGGGTGCCACTTACCGCAACGGAGCTTCTCGTCCACGCGTTGAACGGCGAAACCCTTATAGGCAAGAGGCCCAGAGCGGAACTCGATTCGCGCATGATGGTGCTGCTCGTCAAGCGATTCCAGGAACTGGACTCGGCTCTGCAGGCCGCCAAGCGCGAGTGGACGGAGGAGGATATTTTGAGTGACCCAGGATTGGCTAAGCTCTTCCGAGCGTTGAATCGCCTCTTAGCCCGCTACCGCCTGACGCCAATTATTTGGCCACGCGAAGTGGAAGGGGAGAAACCTAGTTGGAAGATGCTGTTTGGCCTCCCCCGCCGCTCTCAACCATTCATCGAGTTTGCGAGGGTTCAGACGATAGAAAAGCTCGCCTCAGAAGGCCGCATCGCGTCCCTCAAGCGGTGCTCACAGTGCAGCCGTTGGCTATTCGCCCGCTTTCCGCACCAACGCTTTTGCAGCGCAACATGTAAGGAAACATTCCATCGTTCCGACCCTGGCGATAAGCAACGGCGTCGAGATTGGGCGCGCAACAACTATCAAATTCACAAGACGAAAAACGTGAAATGAGGGAAGAGACATGTCCATCTTCAAGCGCGGAGCCGTGTACTGGTATCACTTCCTCTTCAGTGGGGAGCACATCCAAAAGAGCACGAAACAGGGCAATCCCCGCGTAGCTCGCCAGATCGAGGCGGCTTATAAGACATCGCTCGCTAAAGGTGAAGTGGGTATCGTCGAGCGGAAGAAGATTCCATCGCTCAAAATGGCAATGAGCGATTTTCTGAATTGGGCGGCGCAGGAGCACCAGATGGCTCCGAGCAGTGCCGAGCGCTATAGGTACAGCAGCTTCAGTCTCCTGCGATTCTTCCAGGACAAGCCGCTCGACAAGATCACAGCGGAGGAGGTCGAGCGCTACAAAGCATCCCGCGCAGCCGAGTGCAGAACCGTGAGACGAAAGGGCAAGCGCGTCACCTCTGCCGTTACGATCAGCCCCGCTACAGTCAACCGGGAATTGGCTTGCCTCCGAGCGATGTTCAATCACGCAATCAAGGCGGGTTTGCCACTAACCAACCCAATCAGCAAAACGGCGGCCAAGGCGCTGCGTGAGAACAACGAACAAACCCGCGTTCTCACCTATGACGAACAGGCGAGGTATCTGGCGAGGGCGTCTCCCACGTTGCGCGACGTGGCGACCCTGATGCTTGAAACCGGTATGCGTCCTGAGGAGGTATACCGCATTCAACCGCACAACGTTTATCTAACGGAAGGCTACCTTCACAACCCGTACGGCAAAACAAAGGCCGCGAAGCGCCGAATCGCGCTCACTGGTTCGGCCAAGAGCGTCCTAGCGCGCCGCATGACCGACTGCGGGCCATTCCTGTTCCCCTGCGAAGCAGATGCCACCAGACCCCTCCCCGGAATCCAAAGCGCTCATGCGAGAGCCGTGCGCGAAAGCAAGGTGAAACGGTTCCGGCCCTATACCTGCCGCCATACATGGGCCACCCGCGCGGTAGAAGCTGGGATCGATCTAGCAACCCTCGCAGCGATGCTGGGCCACTCGAAAATAAATATGGTTCTTAGATACGCTCATCCGACTCAAGAGCACCAGACGAATGCGATGCACAAGATGGAACGTTACGTTGGCGGACAAATCCTCGCCGATGCGGAGCGGCTCACACCCCGAGCGTCTCATATCGTTCAGTAGCGGGGGAGCAGCCCACCCGCTACAACCCCCGCTACACCCCCGGAGATCAGGATTGCGGAATCTGAGCTAAGTCATTGAAATGTCTGGAGCACCGAACGGGATTTGAACCCATGAATACTGGTTTTGCAGACCAGCGCGTTAGCCACTTCGCCATCGGTGCTCTCGGCCGCTACGCGCTCAGCGCAGCGGCAAAGTCATCTACTTCGGCTGCGCTACCGTCCGCAGGTACGGCTTCACCGTCTTGTACCCGTCCGGATACAGCTGGTTGGCCTCGTCGTTCGAGACCGCGCCCGTAATAATTACGTCCTCCCCGACCTTCCAGTTCGCCGGCGTCGCCACCTTGTGCTTCGCCGTCAGCTGCATCGAGTCGAGCACCCGGATCACCTCGTCGAAGTTCCGTCCCGTCGTCATCGGGTACGCCAGCGTCAGCTTGATGCGCTTATCCGGACCGATCACGAAGACCGTCCGCACGGGTGCATTCAACGCGGGCGTACGTCCCTCCGATGTCTCTCCCGCATCCGCCGCCAACATGTCGTACAGCTTCGCAATCTTCAGCTCCGGGTCGCCGATCATCGGGTAGTTCACCTTTGCCCCGCCGACCTCTTCAATATCCGCCGCCCATCTCCCATGGCTCTCAACCGGATCGACGCTCAGCCCGATCACCTTTGCTCCGCGCTTCGCAAACTCGCTCTCGAGGCCAGCGACCGTGCCCAGTTCGGTCGTGCACACCGGCGTGAAATCCTTCGGGTGCGAGAACAGAACCGCCCATCCGTCACCGATCCATTCGTGGAAATGAATCGTCCCCTGCGTCGTCTCAGCCGTGAAATCCGGCGCGATATCGTTGATGCGAAGTGACATCTCTATCTTCCTCTCCGTCGGGGTTCACCCCTGACGCCTGCTGAATCGAAGCTCCCAAATAGAAAACCCACCAGGCTCGTCGGCGGGTGGGTTTGTGAGGAAAGCATCTGTCCGAAGCTTACTTCCGCTCACTCATCCACACATCCGCGATGGGCCGCAGCAACAGCAGCGGCAGCAGGTGAGGTCGAGATTTACGGCGCGGTCGGTCATAAGTCTCTGCAACAATAGCTCCACACCCCCGGCATGTCAACCACACCCCCATCCAGAACCCTCCCTTACGCCCTCGTCGATGTCTTCGCCGAGCGCCCCCTCGAAGGCAATGCCCTCGCCATCTTTCCCGACGCGCGCAGCCTTTCGACCGGGGACATGCAGCAGATCGCCCGCGAGACTAACCTGTCCGAAACCGTCTTCCTCCTCCCTCGCGACCCCACCGTCGAGCAGGCCTGCGGCGTCCGCGCCCGCATCTTCACCACCGGCGAAGAACTCCCCTTCGCCGGCCATCCCACCCTTGGCGCGGCCGCCTGGATCTACACCAACCACCCCGTCCTCCGCGGCTCCGAGACCATCCACCTCGATCTCCAGGCCGGACGCATCCCCGTCACCTTCCGCCCGCCCAATCCCACCGAACCCGGCGTCTTCGCGACTATGCGCCAAAACGATCCCGTCTTCGGCGACCTCCACGATCCCGTCAGCATCGCCGCCGCCCTCAACCTCGCACCCGGCGACCTCGACCCGGCAGCCCCCGCCCAGACTGTATCAACCGGCATCCCCTTCTGCATCGTCCCCCTGCGATCGCTCGAGGTAGCCGCCGTCTCGAGATCCCGCAGCACACCGCCCGGCCCTTTCTGGAGCGATCCGGCGCCATGTTCTTCTTCTGCATCACCCGCGCCGCCGAAGCCTCCGTAGCCGACTGGCACGCCCGCATGCAGTTCTACGGCGGGGAAGATCCCGCGACCGGCTCCGCCGCCGGCTGCGCTATCGCCTGGCTCGTCCGCCACGGCCTCGTCGCTAGCGGCCATCCCGTCATCCTCGAGCAGGGAGTCGAAATGCTCCGGCCCAGTCGGCTTCACCTCCACGCCCACCTCTCCTCTGGTGCCGTCTCCGGCGTGTTCGTCGGCGGACGCACCATTCCTGTGGCATCGGGACACCTTTTCCTGCCGTAATACACGCGATATTCACAGTGCCGCCTCCCCTATCCCTATCCCCGAGACCATGTTCCCCGGCAGGTCGCATCTGCAAGCACCAATTTCCTCCAGCTTCGCCCAATCTTCCCTGTTGCCAACTTCGAGTCCCCTTCGTACTCTGAGCGGGAGTTCACGGAGCCTCTCGACGTAACGTCGATTCGCCTCCGAAACGCTTTCAGTCTTTCGCCTGTTTTTCTAACAATTTGAGTTGAGAGAGACCGCTCTGCCCTCGCAGACGGCTCCGCCCCTCAGCGTGCTGGACGTCTCGTTAACACGGTTCGCCCTGCGTCAGACCACCCGTTCCCACGGGACTGTCTCCCGCAGCCGCGACTCACGTCATGCACCCTGGGGAGCCGCCAGGCAACCTGCGCCCGCAGGCGGCCTCTCTCGCACCTCACGGTCCGGCAAACCCTCGCCCGGCCGCGGCGGCACAGCCCCTCCGGGCTGCGGGAGATCTCTGCTCTCCCGGCCCCGGTTCGCTGCGTCCCGCGCTCGCGCCTCGTCTGCCCAGTGCCGTCCGGTCAGCAGTCCCACGTCCCTCCGCGCCTCGGCCAATCAGCCGGTCCGCGGAGCCACGCAGCCGCCACCCCGTCGCCCCAACGCGGCGGGAGGCAGAAATCGAGCACGTGCAATGCGCCCCAAGAAGACCATCCTCTGCGTCGACAGCAACGAAAACATGCTCTCCGTCCGAACCTTTCTCCTCGAAACCCGCGGATACCGCGTCCTCACCGCCGGCACCGCACACGCCGCCCTCGACCAGATCGAACGCTCCCTCCCCGGCTCCATCGACCTCCTCCTCTGCGACCTCCTCATCCCCCAGATGGACGGAAACGAGATCGTCCGCCGCGCCAAACAACTGCGCCCCGGCCTCCCCGCCATGATCGTCTCCGGAACCGTGAACTCCTTCGAGCGCGCCCTGTCCGCCGACGTCTTCCTCCCCAAAGGCGCCGCCTCCCCCGCCGAGCTCATCGAACGCGTCCGCATCCTCGTCGCCCGCAAACGCGGCCCCAGAAAAGCCCTCCAGCAGCCCTCCCCAGACCTAACGCAATCCCCCACCCAAGCCACCGCCCAAGCCTCAAGCCCCTGCCCTTTAGCTTCTAGCCTCTAGCTAAAAGCTAAGAACTAAAAGCTAAAACCCTCAAGCCTCCACCAACCCATACCGCCGCTGCCACTGCACCTTCAACCGCGCCCAGACTCCTTCAATCTCCCCCCGCGATGTCCCCGCCTCCGCCCCCTCCGTAAACGCCGCCGCCTCCCTCTTCGCCAGCTCCAGCACCGCCCGGTCCCGCAGGAGGTTCGCGACCCGCAGCTCCGGCGCTCCTGCCTGCCGCGTCCCGAAGAACTCCCCCGGTCCCCTCTGCGCCAGATCAATCTCCGCCAGCTCAAACCCGTCCTGCGTCCGCTCCATCGCCGCCATCCGCTCCTCCGCCGCCTCGCTCACCGCCCCGCCCGTCATCAGGATGCAGTAGCTCTTCGCCGACCCGCGTCCCACCCGTCCCCGCAGCTGGTGCATCTGCGCCAACCCAAACCTCTCTGCATGCTCAATCACCATCAGCGTCGCGTTCGCCACATCCACCCCCACCTCGATCACCGTCGTCGCAATCAGCACATCCGTCTCGCCCCGCTGAAACCGCCGCATCTCCACCTCTTTGTCCGCCGCGCTCAACCGCCCATGCAGCAGCCCCACCCGCAAACCCTTCAACGCACCCCCCCGCAGCTCCTCATACATCTCGGTCGCGGCCCGCAGCTTGGCCTTCGGAAACATTGAATCGGTCTTCGTCCCGCTCATCCCCGTTCCCGCCCCCGCCCCCTTACCCCCTAGCGGCGCCCTTCTCGTCGCCGTCCCCTTCCCGCGCCCCGCACCCCCACCACCGCCCACCCCCAAACCGCCGTCACCTCGACCCGAGCGCGCAGCGCGCAGCGGAGAGACCCCTGTATTCACCGTCAACCCCGCCGAAGAAGCCTTATCGACCGCCTTCTGCTCCCTGTCGCCCGCCCGCTGTTCCCTGTTCCCTGTCCCCTGTTCCCTCTCCCCAGTTCCCTCGTGTTCCTCCCGCGCAAAATCCAGCTCCGCCTGGTCTTCCTTCGCCCCCTCGATCACCGGATACACCACATACGCCTGCCGCCCCGCCGCTACCTGCTTCCGCACAAAACCCCAGACCTCGTCAGCCTTCGCCTCTGTAACTCTTCTGGTCACAATCGGCGACCTCCCCGGCGGCAGCTCGTCGATCACGCTCGCATCCATGTCCCCATAAAGCGTCAGCGCCAGCGTCCGCGGAATCGGCGTCGCCGTCATCACCAGCACATCCGGCTCCTGCGCCTCGCCCTCCGCATTCGGCTTGCGCATCAGCTTGAACCTCTGCTCCACCCCGAACCTGTGCTGCTCATCCACAATCACCAGCCCCAGGTTGTCGAACTCCACCTTCTCCTCGATCAGAGCGTGCGTCCCGATCGCCAGCTGCGTCTCCCCCCGCATAATCCGCCCCTGCGCCTCCCGCTTCGTCCGCGTATCGAGCGATCCCGTCAGCAGCCCCACCCGGTACGCCCGCCCCGTCCGGGGCGAAATCTTCTCCGCCAGCAGCTTGCGCGCCGACAGGTAATGCTGCGTCGCCAGGATCTCCGTAGGCGCCATCATCGCCACCTGGTACCCGTTCTCGATCGCCACCAGCGCCGCCTGCATCGCCACAATCGTCTTCCCCGACCCAACGTCGCCCTGCAGCAGCCGCCGCATCGGCCGCACCTCCCGCATATCCGCCGCGATCTCCCCCAGCACCCGCTTCTGCGCCGCCGTCGGCTTGAACGGCAAAACCTGCTTCAACGCCTCTCGCACCTCTATATTCGTAACAAAAGCAGTTCCAATCCGGTCCCGCATCCGCCGCCGCTTCAGCTCCAGCCCCAGCTCCAGGTAGAAGAACTCCTCAAAGATCAGCCGCCGATGCCCCGCCGTAGCCGCCCCCATCAGCTCCACCATCGGCGTCCCGGCCTCCGGAAAATGCACCGACCGCAAAGCCGCCAGCCGCCCCGGCAATCCCAGCCGCAACCGCATTACCCCCGGCAGCGTCTCATCCCCCAGCTCGCCCTCCTGCTCGCCACCCTGCCGTTGCCTGTCCTCTTGCTTGTCGCTGTGCCGTTGCCTGTCCTTTTGCTTGTCATTCAGGAGCGAAGCGGAGGAACCTGCTTCTCCACCCTGCCGTTGCCTGTCCCCTTGCTTGTCGCTGTGCCGTTGCCTGTCCTCTTGCTTGTCATTCAGGAGCGAAGCGGAGGAACCTGCTTCTCCACCCTGCCGTTGCCTGTCCTCTTGCTTGTCGCTGTGCCGTTGCCTGTCCTTTTGCTTGTCATTCAGGAGCGAAGCGGAGGAACCTGCTTCTCCACCCACTGCAATCCCACCCACTGCCCCCCCACCAATCCCCACCCCCATCTCCTCAAACAAACCCCAAACCACCCGCCGCAGCCACCGCGACGTCAGCTTCGCCCCCCACGCCGTCGTCCCCCCCAGCGTCTCGTACACGGGCACAATCCGCCCCACCTCCAGCATCGCAAACCCGTCATCCTTATCCCCCGGCCCCGGCAGGATCTCAAACTGAGGCTGAATCATCTTCAGCTTCCCCGCACCCGACCGCGACGCCTCCACCACCCCATACAGCGCCACCATCTGCCCCGGCTTGAATCGCTCCCGCAGGTAGCTCCCGTTGAACCACATGCACTTCACCGAGCTCAACCCCTGCCCCACCGTCATCTCAAAGATCGGCGCGCCCCGCGTCCGCAGCAGCACCGTCCCCCGCACCTCGCCGATCACGCTCGCCATCGCCCCCGGCGTCAGATCCGCGATCGGCCGCGGGTTCAAGCGGTCCTCATACCGGAACGGCAGGTGGTACAGCAGGTCCTCCACCGTCTCCACACCGCGCCGTCCCAGCTCCTCGGCGACACGCTCCCCCACCCGCTTCACAAACTTCACCGGGGTCGATAGCGCAAGCACAAACCCGATCCTATCAATCCAGCCCTGCTAAACTGGCCTCGACCGCGCCCATCTGCGCTCGAAGTTCGCCACCGGAGCACATCGCCTGATGCCTGTCGTCCAGCTCGACCACGTCCGCAAAGCCTACGACACCAAGATCGCCGTCAATGACGTGAGCTTCAAGATCGAGCCCGGCACCATGTTCGGCCTCCTCGGTCCCAACGGCTCCGGCAAAACCTCCTCCATCCGCATGATGATCGGCATCACCGTACCCGACTCCGGCCGCGTCCGCCTCTTCGACCAGCCCTTCAACCGGTCCCACCTCAAGCGCGTCGGCTACCTCCCCGAAGAGCGGGGCCTCTACAAGAAAATGAAGGTCATGGACCAGCTCGTCTTCCTCGGCCAGCTCCACGGCCTCTCCGCCGTCACCGCCTCCAAACGCGCCCACGCCTGGTGCGAGCGCATGGAGATCACCGAGGCCATCCCCAAAAAGACCGAAGAGCTCTCGAAGGGCATGCAGCAGAAGATCCAGTTCATCGCCGCGCTCCTCCACGAGCCCGACCTCATCATCATGGACGAGCCCTTCTCCGGCCTCGATCCCGTCAACGCCACCCTCCTCCAGGACACCCTCGTCGACCTCCGCAAGGGCGGCAAAGCCGTCCTCTTCTCCACCCACCGCATGGACCAGGTCGAAAAACTCTGCGACTCCATCGCCCTCATCGACCGCGGCAGCCTCGTCCTCTCCGGCTCCATGCGCGAAATCAAATCGCGCTACCCCCGCAATCGCGTCCTCATGACCTTCGAAGGCGACTCCAGCTTCCTTCAGCACCCCTCCATCGAGCACGCAAAAAACTACTCCGGCCACGCCGAAATCAAGCTCCGTTCCCCCCAGTCCATGGGAGAGGCCGGAGACGTTCCCGACGCCCAGCCGCTGCTCGCGGAGGCTGTCAGCCGGGGCACACGGATCTCGCGCTTCGAGGTCATGGAGCCAACCCTCGAAGAGATCTTCATCGAAACCGTCAACGCCAACTCTGAAGATGTGCTCGAAGGAGCCGCCGTCCATGCATAACGTCTGGCTCATCGCTAAGCGCGAGTACCTCGAACGCGTCCGCACCAAAGCCTTCATCATCACCACCGTGCTCGTCCCGCTGCTCATGGGCGGAGGCCTCGCCGGAAGCATCCTCTACGGAAGCAAGGCGAAATCCACCTCGCACATCGCCATCGTCTCGCAGGATCAACAGCTCGCCACCGACCTCCAGACCGAGCTTCAGGACAGCAGAGACTCCCACATGACCGTCGACGTCATCTCCCCGCCCGGTCATGACACCCGCTCGACCCTCGACTCCGAGCTCGCCGACAAGGAACTCGACGGATACCTCTGGATCACGCCCGCAACGGACGCCGGCAGCCGCCCCACCCTGACCTACACACCGCGCTCCACCGGCGACATCGTCACCAAATCCACCCTCACCGCCTCCCTCCGCACTGTTCTCATGCGGGAGCGCCTCGCGCACCAGGGCATGGTCTCAAAGGACGTTGACGCCCTTATGCAGCCCGTCAAGGTCGTCACCACCCAGGCCGGTAAGAGCGCCGACACCACCAGCGCCTTCATCGGCGCCTACATCCTCTTCTTCCTCATGTACTTCGTCATCATGCTCCACGGCATGAATGTCGCCCGCTCCATCATCGAAGAAAAGACCTCCCGCGTCTTCGAGGTCCTCCTCGCCACCATCCGCCCCGAAGAGATCATGGCTGGAAAGGTCATTGGCGTCGGCTCGGTCGGCCTCACCCAGGTCGGCATCTGGATGCTCACCGCCGTCATCCTCACCAGCACCTCGCTCATCACCATGCTCGCCGGAGGCAAGGCACAGGTCAGCCTCTCCGTCGCGCAGGTCGGCTTCTTCCTTCTCTACTTCGTGCTCGGCTTCCTGCTCTACGCCTCCATCGCCGCCGCCCTCGGTGCCATGACCAACTCCGAGCAGGAGCTCCAGCAGCTCAACATGTTCCTCGTCATGCCGCTCGCCTGCTGCATGTTCGCCCTCGGTATCGTCATCAACAACCCCGGTGGCACCACCGCCACCATCCTCTCTCTCATCCCCTTCTTCACCCCCCTGCTCATGTACCTCCGCATCTCCATGTCCATGCCTCCGGCCTGGCAGATCCTCCTCTCGCTCGCCCTCATGGCCGCCACCATCTACGGCGTCCTTTGGGTCGCCTCCCGCATCTACCGCGTCGGCATCCTCATGTACGGAAAGAAACCCAGCCTCCCCGAGATCCTTCGCTGGCTGAAATACAGCTAGGACGACCTCCACCAAATCCCTCTCCGCCTCTCCGCCTCCCTCGCCGCCGGGGCAGGGAAGTACACTCACGGACGTGCCGCCCTACACCCCCAAGCAGCGCCTCGCCCTCGCCCTCATCCCACCGGTCGCCGCCGCTCTCATCCGCCTGCTCGGCCTCACCCTTCGCTACGAAGATGTAACCGATCCCGGCACAATCGCCGGCTACGACCTACCCACCCCTGCCATCTACGTCTTTTGGCACCGCTCCCTCCTCACCTGCGCGCACCGCTTCCGCAACCGCGGCATCGCCATCCTCGTCAGCCAATCCTTCGACGGCGAACTCATCGCCCGCACCGTCGATCGGCTCGGCTTCCTCCCCATCCGCGGCTCCTCCTCGAGCGGGGCCAGCGCCGGCCTCCGCGGCATGCGGCGCGCCTACGCCGCCGGACACATCTGCGCCATCACCGCCGACGGCCCCCGCGGCCCATCCATGATCGCCAAGCCCGGCGCCGCCCAGCTCGCCACCCTCGTCGGCGCCCACCACATCGGCGCCTTCTACGCCCTCCCCCTCAGCGCCTGGCAGCTCCGCTCCTGGGACCGCTTCCTCATCCCCAAACCCTTCTCCCGCGTCCTCCTCACCTGGCCCGCCCACGCCCTCGCCGAAGGGGAAACGATCCCTCAAACCGCCATCCAATCAGCCCTGGACCAATCCGTCACCCTCGCCGAGGCCCACCCCATCGCACATCCGTAGCAGCCGTTGCCGATCCCCGTTGCCCGTCCCCCTTGCTTGTCACCCAGGAGCCGTTGCCGTTGCAGTTGCCCGCACCTTTGCTTGTCATTCAGGAGCGAAGCGGAGGAACCTGCTGTTGATCCCCTTGCCCTCTGCCCGCCCATCCACGGAGGCCGACGCACTCGTAAACTAACCCAGGTGCGCGTCTCCGACTTCCACTTCGACCTCCCCGAAGACCTCATCGCCCAGCACCCCCCCGCCGTCCGCGGCTCCAGCCGCATGCTCGTCCTCAATCGGCAGACCGGCGCCTGCACCGACAGCTACTTCACCGACCTCCCCCGTCACCTCCGCGCCGGCGACCTCCTCATTCTCAACAACAGCCGCGTCATCCCAGCTCGCCTCTACGCCACCAGACCATCACGATCCGCCAGCCCCGCAGATCCCCCCGCCCGCGTCGAAGTCCTCCTCACCCGCCAGCTATCGCCCGACCTGTGGACCGCCCTCACCCGGCCCGCACGCAAGGTCGACGTCGGCGACAAGCTACTCTTCTTCGCGACCCCCGCCGGCCCCTCTCCGCTCCTCGAAGCCGAGGTGATCCTGGCCGGCGCCTACGGCGAACGCACCCTCCGCTTCGTCCCCGCGCCAGACCTCCTCGCCATCCTCGACTGCATCGGCCACATGCCCCTGCCGCCCTACATCCGCCGCTCGGGGAACGAGCGCGATTCGCCCGAAGACCGCGACCGCTACCAGACCGTCTTCGCCGCCCACCCCGGCTCCGCCGCCGCACCCACCGCCGGCCTCCACTTCACCACCGCCATGATCGACAACCTCCGCGCCGCGGGCGTCCAGGTCGAGACCGTCATGCTCCACGTCGGCCTCGGCACCTTCCAACCCGTGCGCGCCGATCTCCTCGAAGACATCCGCCTTCACGAGGAGATCTACCTCATCCCCGAGACCACCGCTGCCGCCATCGACGCTGCCTATCGCTCCGGTCGCCGCATCATCGCCGTAGGCACCACCTCCGCCCGCACCCTCGAAGCCAGCGTCCAGAAGCACGAATCCCACCCCGCCCAAACGCCCTTCACGGGCACGCTCTCCCCCCAGGCGCGCGCCGGCGCCACCGACATCTTCCTCTCCCCCGGCCACCGCTTCCGCCTCGTCTCCGGCCTCCTCACCAACTTCCACCTCCCCCAATCCACCCTCCTCATGCTGGTCAGCGCCTTCGCAGCTCCGGACGACAGAGGCAGGCAAACCGTCCTCGCCGCCTACGCCCACGCCATCCACCACCGCTACCGCTTCTTCTCCTACGGCGACTGCATGCTCCTCCTCTAAACGCGTGCCGCCCACACTCCGGGTACCCCATCCTTCGCGCCCTTGCGAGGGGTGGGGTATCGCGCGAAAGCGCGACCCCATCTCCCACGCGCTACCATCAAAACACCCATGGCGACCAAGAAGATCCCCGCATCCCCGCCCACCCCCGCCCCGGCCGCAGGCTCCAAGCCCCCCATCTACCTCCTCGATTCCATGGCCTTCATCTTCCGCGCCTACCACGCCATGCAGCGCCAGCGCCCCATGTCCACTCGCACCGGCATCCCCACCGCCGCCACCTATGTCTTCGTCAACATGATCAACAAGCTCCGCGCCGACTTCGCCCCCCAGTACCTCGCCGCGATCTACGACGTTGGAGCCCCCGTCCACCGCAACGAGCAGGCTAAGCAGATGAAGGACGTCCAGAAGTTCAACATCAAGACGCAAGCCTTCGAGACCATTGAGTACGGCGGCTACAAGGCCAACCGCGTCGAAACCCCGCCCGACCTCATCCAGCAGCAGCCCTACATCCGCCGCGCCCTTGAGGCCTTCCGAATCCCCATTCTCTTCTACGAGGGCTTCGAGGCCGACGACGTCATCGGCACCCTCTCCTGCCAGCTCTCCGCCCTCGGCCACCACGTCTTCGTCGTCAGCTCCGACAAGGACATGATGCAGCTCGTCAACAACTCCGTAAGCATCCTCAACCCCACTAAAGATAACCTCATCCTCGACCCTGCCGGCGTCGAAGCCGCCCTCGGCGTCCCTCCCCAGCGCGTCATCGACGTCATGGCCCTCCGCGGCGACGCCATCGACAACATCCCCGGAGCCCCCGGCATCGGCGACAAGGGCTCCGTCGATCTCATCCAGCAGTTCGGCACCGTCGAAGCCGCCCTCGACCACGCCGGTGAAGTCAAAAAGAAAACGTATCGCGAGTCGTTACAAAATAACCGCGACAACATCCTCCTCTCGAAAGACCTCGTCACCATCCACACCTCCGTCCCCATCGAGTTCTCGATCGAAGACATGCGCACCCAGCCCGTCGACAACGCCGCCTGCCGCGCCCTCTTCTCCGAACTCGAATTCACCACCCTCCTCAAAGATCTCGCCCCCGCCACCGACAACACCGTCATCACCCTCAACACCGGCCCCACCGAAGCCGAAGTCGCAGCCCTCCTCGCCGAAGCCCGAACCCCCCCAGACCCTGCCGAAGCCACAAATCCGGGTGCCCCATCTTCGGCGACGGCCTCATCGTCGTCTAAGGTGGGTTCGGCGATAGCCCGCGGCCTCTCCATCGCCATCACCGAAACCGCCCAGGCCATCGCCGAAGAGATCGCCGCCGAACCCCTATCCGATTCAGACAATCCCGAAGATCCCGACACCCTCGAACCCGCCGAGCCCGAGCCCCCGCAACCCGAAACCATGTCCCTCTTCGGCCCCGCCCCGGATGCTTGTCATCCTTCGCAAAGCGGAGGCTCTGCTTCAGCGGAAGCGGCGATCACGCAACCGGACGGTCCAGCCGTCTGCCACCTCGGCATCGCCGCCTCCCCCAACCTCGCCCTCCAGGTCGCCATCGACGCCCCCGGCCTCCGCGAAGCCCTCGAAGACCCCACCCTCCCCAAGCACGTCCACGACCTAAAAGCCGTCACCCGGGCCCTCGCCCCCCACGGCATCGACCTCCGCGGTCCGGTCGAGGACGTCATGCTCTACAGCTATCTCACCAACCCCACCCACGGCTCCCACACCCTCGCCGACGTCGCCGCCCGCTCCTCCTCGCGCGCCCTCACCCACGCCCCCGAGACCCTCCTCGCCGAAGCCGCCTCCGCCATCAACCGCCTCATCCCCATCCTCCGCCGGCAGATCGCCGAGTCCGCCCCCGTCGCCCACAACATCCCCGCCGACGACCCCTCCCTCGGCGGCGCCGTCACCCGCGAAATGCTCTTCGCCGATTACTCCAGCAAACCGAATGACTCCACCGACCCGAGTGACCCCACCAAACCGGGTTCCGCCACCACCCATACAGGCCCCCTACAACCCTCCCCCCTCGCAAATGTCTACCGCACCATCGACCTCCCCCTCGTCCCCGTCCTCCTTCGCATGGAGCAGGCCGGCGTCCGCGTTGACCCAGCCATCCTCCGCGAAATGTCCTCCCGCCTCTCCGTCGACATGGACAACCTAGCCGAAAAGATCTACGAGGGCTCCGGACACCGCTTCAACATTAACTCCCCCAAGCAGCTCGGCGACGTCCTCTTCAACAGGATGAACCTCGCCAAGCCCATGAAGTACGGCAAGGGTAAGGTCATCTCGACCGCCCAGGACGTCCTCGAAGACCTCGCCCAGCTCCACCCCGTCCCCGCCCAGGTCCTCGAATATCGCCAGCTCGCCAAACTCAAATCCAACTACCTCGACCAGCTCCCCCAGCTCACCGACCGCGACGGCCGCGTCCACACCACCTTCAACCAGGTCGGCACCGCCACCGGCCGCCTCTCCTCGACCAATCCGAATCTACAGAACATCCCCACCCGCACCGCCCTCGGCCGAGAGATCCGCGCAGCTTTCATCGCCGCCCCCGGCAACGTCCTCATGTCCGCCGACTACTCCCAGATCGAACTCCGCCTCATGGCCCACTTCTCGCAAGACCCCCTTCTCCTCGACGCCTACCGCACCGGCAAAGACATCCACACCCTCACCGCCGCCGAGGTCTTCGAGGTCGACCCCGCCACCATGTCCAAAGAGACCCGCGCCCGCGCCAAAGCCGTCAACTTCGGCATCGTCTACGGCATCAGCCCCTTCGGCCTCGCAGCCCAGCTCAACATCGATCAGAAGACCGCGAAGGAATACATCGACCGCTACTACGACCGTTACGCCGGCATCAAGCGCTTCATCGAGCAGACCCTCGAAACCGTTCGCCGCGACCAGTCCGTCTCCACCCACTTCGGCCGCGTCCGCCCCATCCCCGACATCCACTCCCGCAACCCCAACATGCGCGGATTCGCCGAACGCACCGCCATCAACACCCCCCTTCAGGGCACCGCCGCCGACCTCATCAAACTCGCCATGATCACCCTCGATCGCAAGATCTCGGAGCGAAATCTTCGCTCCAGAATGACCCTCCAGGTCCACGACGAACTCCTCTTCGACGTCCTCCCCGAAGAGGCCGAAGATCTCGCCCACCTCGTCAAACACGAGATGGAAAACGTAGCCGCCTTCTCTATCCCCATCGTCGCCGACGTAGGCACCGGCCATAACTGGCGCGACATCAAGTAGCCTCGCCCACTCGTCACCCACCCTCCCCCCCGAAAACTCGCCCCCACAAATTTCGAAGGATCACAGCATGAACGACGGCGTCACGCCTGTCCGAGCCTCCACCCCCGGCCAGCCGCACACCCCATTCGCCAGCAACGCTCTCCTCTACACCGTCATCTTCTGCACCACCTCGGCTCTTCTCTATCTCGGCATGGACCGCCACGTCAGTCTCTACGACGAAGGCCTCGTCCTTACCGCCGCCATGCGGGTCATGGCCGGACAGGTCCCGCATCGCGACTTCTACATCAACTACGGCCCCGCCCAGTCCTATCTCTTCGCCGCGCTCTTCAAGCTCTTCGGCCCCTCCGTCCTTCTCGCCCGGCTCGTCGACCTCACCACCAAGGCGCTGCTGGTCGTCTCCGTCTACGCCGTCACCGGGAGGTACTGCCGCCGCCCCATCGCCGCCGCCACCTCCCTCGTCTGCGTGCTTTGGCTCTTCGGCCTCAGCTTCTATGAGATCGCGCTCACCCCCATCTCCCTCCTTGGTCTGTGGTCCACCGTGCTCGTCACACCATCCCGCCGCCCCTCCCTCTCCGTCTACCGCCTGCTGCTCGCAGGCCTGCTCGACGGCATCGTCGCTCTCTTCCGCTACGACATCGGCCTCGCCTTCATCGCCATCCACGGCGCTCTCCTCCTCGTCGCCGCCGCCCGTCTCCCCCCCCGGTCTACCCTCCTTCGTTCGCCAGTCCAGTCGTGCCTTCGGTCTCTATCTGCTCGGCTTTCTCGTCGCCTTCCTCCCCTCCGCTCTCGCCTTCCTCGCCGTCGCTCCGCTCCATCCGTTTCTCTACGACATCGTCCTCTTCCAGGCGAAGTACTACCGCCTTGGCCGCCGTCTGCCCTTTCCCCCCGTCCACCTCCGAACCTTCGAAAACCTCGCCATCTACCTCCCCATCCTCATCGTTCTGCTCTCCGCAGGTGCCATCGTCCGCAGCCTGCGCGCACCCCGCCCATCACCCCCTGCTCCGCCCGTCGCCGAAACCGACACCCCCGACTGGATCGCCTTCCTCACCGCCTTCGCCCTGCTCGCCGCCGTCATGTACCTCAAAGGCCTCGTTCGCATCAGCCTCATTCACGTCTACCTCGCCCTCCTCCCCTCGCTCCTGCTCGCCGCCGTGCTCTTCGAGCATCGTTCCTCCTTCCGCCTCCCCGCACGAACGCTCATCACCTCCGCGGTGGTCCTCTCCGTGCTCACTGCAACCTGGGCCTCCATTCAGGAGGCCAGGCTTATCCGCGGACAAAGATCCTCCGTCCTCATGTGGCTCCTCTCTCCCTCTACCCAGAGCCCCCATCCTCCGCAGGCAAACTGGTGCACTCTCCGCAATCCACTCACCCTCGGCCCCTGCTTCCTTCTCGACCCGGACCATATCGATACCGTCGAGTTCCTCGCGGCCCACACCACCTCTGCCGACACCCTCTACCTCGGCGTCCCCCACCACGACCGTATCTTCGCCAACGACAACGCCACCTACTTCGCCACCCAGCGTCTCCCCTCCACCATGTGGTCGCACTTCGATCCCGGCCTCCAGAACCGCGCCGACATCCAGCAGGAAATCATCCGCGAACTCGATTTGCGCGCACCACCGTACATCGCTCTCGATTCCGAATTCGAAGCCGCCCACGAGCCCAACGACAGCTCCCGCAGCACCGGCGTCCACCTCCTCGACCAACACATCGAGCGCAACTACCAGCTGGTCCAAACCTTCGGCGAGATCTCCCTCTGGCGCCGTCGCCCAGTTCGTTAACCGCAACACCTCGGGCTTCGATGATCACACCTGGAGACGTCAAACTCAGCAATGCGCTAACCTCCTCCTCATGAAAGCTCTACCTGCCGCTCCCTCCCCGCTCCGCCCCGCCTCGTCCCGCACGGAGCTGGACTCCGGCAACCCGGCTCTCTCACCCGGCAAGTCTCTCCTCCCGAATCGTCGTCGATTCGTGGGCGGTGCCCTCGCCGCCTTCGCCGCTCTTCCCGCCTTCGCGCGCCCGCAAACATCCGACCGGCCTGCCACCCACCGCATCCACCAGTCCGTCTCCCGCTGGTGCTACGCCAAGATCCCCCTCGAAGACCTCTGCCGCGCCTCCGCCGGCATCGGCCTCGAAGGTATCGACCTCCTCAAGCCCGAAGAGTTCGACATCCCCGCCCGCTTCGGCCTCCGCTCTACCATGGGCTACGCCGATGCCGGCGAGATCAATCGCGGCCTCAACCGCGTCGAGAACCACACCGCCATCGAAGCCGGCCTGCGCAGAAACGTCCCGCTCGCCGCCAAAGCCGCCGTCCCCAACGTCATCACCTTCTCCGGTCTCCGCGGCCCCGATCTCACCGACGAGCAGGGTGCCCGCAACACCGTCCTCGGCCTTCGCCGCGTCCGCTCCATCGTCGAAGACCACGGCATCACTCTATGCATGGAGCTGCTCAACAGTAAACGTGACCATCCCGGTTACATGTGCGATCACACCGCCTGGGGCGTCCGCGTCGTCGAAGAGGTCGGCAGCCGGCGCGTCAAGCTGCTCTACGACATCTACCACATGCAGATCATGGAAGGCGATCTCGTCCAGACCATCACCGCCAACGCCCGCTGGCTCGCCCATTTCCATACCGGCGGCGTCCCCGGCCGGCACGAGCTCGACGACACCCAGGAGGTCGTCTGGCCCGCCGTCATGCGCGCCATCGCCGCCACCGGCTTCACCGGCTACGTCGCCCACGAGTTCGTCCCCCGCGCAGACCCTCTCACCTCCCTTCGCGCGGCCTTCAACCTCTGCAACATCTGAAATCCCGGTCTAATAGCTCCCACTCCGCGGGGGTAAATCCATGTCAAGTCTCCATCCCGCGTCCACTCCTCGAAACTCCATTGGGAACTGGGGTCTGCGCCTGCCGGGCACTGGCGCAACCCCCCCCGCGTATCCTCTACCATGGATAGAGCAGGACCATGAGCCAGGGCCGGGAGACCGGGGCGCAATCAAAGCCGTTCCCGGTAGCTGTAAGTCGTTCAGAACCGGTACTTTGCCTCTAAACCTCCTGAATCGAATACCTTGGGCAGTAGGCAGATCTCAACCTATACATCGCAATTGACTTACGGGTAGGTACCCGGGGGGAGGGTACTCCCGCTCCCGCCCTGATAAACTCAAGCACTGCGCTTCTCGCCGCCACCACACCTCGAAGGAAGACCAACATCACCGTGGATCAGCAAACCAAAGCAGCCCTCAAGCAGCAGGATGCCTTCATCAGCACCACCTCCCATGGCCTCGAGTGGGCCGGCGAAAACCGCCGCTCCGTCCTCGTGTCCAGCCTCATCCTGCTCGCGGTCATCGTCGTCGCCGTCCTCGCCGGCGTCCTCTACAGCAAGCGCTCCGAGGCCGCCTCCGTCGCCTTCGGAGCCGCCATGCAGATCTACCAGACTCCCATCGCCTCACCCGGCCAGGCCGTCCCCCCCGGCGTCAAGACCTTCCCCTCCGCCACCGATCGTGCCAAGGCCGCCAACGACCTCTTCCAGCAGGTGGCAAACCGCTACGGCCTGACCCCCGACGGCAAGAACGCCCGCTACTTTGCTGGCCTCACCGCCGTCGAGGCCGGCCAGAACGCAACCGCTGAGAGCACTCTGAAAGAGGTCGCCTCCGGCTTCAACCGAGATCTCGGCAACCTCGCCAAACTGTCGCTCGCGCAGCTCTACCGCCAGACCGGCCGCGATCCCCAGGCCATCGATCTCTACAACGAGCTGACCGCTAAACCCTCCACCTCCGTCCCATCCGGAACTGCGCAGCTGCAACTCGCCGAGCTCTTCCAGACCCAGGGCAAACCCGACGAGGCCCGTAAGATCCTGGCGCAGCTCAAGGACAAGGATCCCAAGGGCCCCGCCGGTCTGCTCGCCGCGCAAAAGCTCAACCCACAGGCCGCCCCGCTCCCTCGCTAAAGGCCAACAGTCAAGCAATGCTCCCCAGGCCGCGCTCGCCAAACCGCGCCAGAAGCCGGGCCCAGTCTAGAAACCATGCCCATCATCATGAAGATGCACCGAAGCCGCCTGCTCGCTCACATGGCTCACACGCGTCCCTAAAACCGCGGCCGCCTTCAACCGCAGCTGCGAGACCGTCTTCCAGTGATCCTTCGTCCGCGGCTCCGACACCCACTGCGGCAACGGCATCCGCAGGTAGTCCGACAGCGCCATCGCGTGCGGCTCGTACAACGCCCGGATCGTCGTCAGCCGCTCCATGGACTCCGGATCGCCGCACAGCCGCAGCTCGATCTCACCCAGCGCCTCGCACAGCCGGTCGAAGACCTCCTCCGACAGACGCCCCGCTCGCCCCCCCTCCACCCACTGCTTCTCCCGCTCCTCGAGATGAAACACATGCCCGAGGTCGATCAGGGCATGCCGCGCCATCGCAAAGGTTAGCTGCGCCTGCCGCGATGCCGGACCTTCGATCGTCGTAATCAGCAGCGCACACGCGTCCAGAACACTCACCAGGGCCGAGAGCCAGCTCTGGTTGTCGTGCTGCGATCGGTAGTAGCACAGCAGCGGGTACGAGATATGCGACTCCAGGATCTCCGCCGACCATCGCTCCCATTCCTCCAGCAGAGAGATCAGCGCCTTCTGCCCGCCGTCGAAGCCATGTCTCCGCAGCAGCTCGGCCGCCGTCGGTGGCGACCCCGCCCGCCCGTCCAGCAGCGCCACACTCACCTCCCGCTTGCTGAACGCCCCATACAACACCGGCACATAGCTGATCACCAGCGCCACAAACCCCAGCCCCGTCCCACTCTCCGCAATCATCAGCGCCCGCGCCCACACACTCCTCGGAACCACATCTCCCGGGCCAAGCGTCGTCAGCGTGGTTCCGCTCACGTAAAGGTCGGTCCCGAAGTGCAGCAGGGAGCCCGCCCCCGCCGGTACGCTGCTATCCAGAAAGGGCGACCCTATGGCGAACAGCAGAAGCGCGAATCCGACAATCAGCATCACCGCCCAGATCACCAGCAGAACCAGCAAGGAGAACGGTCCGAAGATGCTGTACATCTGCTCCCGCAGCTTGCGGTCATCGATCCGCTCCGCCACCCACACCCACGGCGCCCAGGTCATGACGTAGAACAGCCGAGTAATCCTCAGCCGGCCCGTCGGACGCCGCGGAAGTATTACCGTCTGGAACGCGTCCAGAACGACACCGCTGCAGAAGAAGAACCCTAAAACAAATGTCGCCGTACGCGCATGTTCGTCTCCGTCTATGTCAATTCATGATCGGTTCGAGACTTCCCCCGGCTCGAAATCCCCATCTCCCAAATCTAGCCCTTGCCCCGCGCCCAGGCCGAAGTCGGGCCGTTGCAACACGTCCGAATCGGGAACGAATCCGCAGCGGCGCGCCCGCGAGACGCCGAAAACCTCTCGAACGGAAATACTGGACAACGGGCTGAAGTAGGACCAAACTGGCACGGAGCTCTACGCGTCCAGGTAGACCTAGAGGCCTGACCAACATGAGCCGCGTTCTTATAGTGGATGACGAGCACCTCGTCGCCGATACACTTACTCTCATCTTCCAGAAGCATGGCTTCATCGCACGCGCCGTCTACTCGGCGGAGGAAGCTCTCGTCTGCGCCCGCACCTTCGCTCCGGACCTCCTTCTCTGCGACATCAGCATGCCCGAAAAAGACGGCCTCGAACTCATCCGCAATATGGAGGGGGAACGGCCGGCCTGCCGTGTCCTCGTCCTGACCGGTGCCTACTCCAGCCTGAATCGCGTGCGCCAGCATTCCTCTGAGGTCAGCCGCCGCTTCTCCGTCCTCACCAAACCTTGCAATCCCGCGGAACTCCTTCGCTGCGCCGACGAACTTCTCCTCAGCGCCTAGGCCGCCATCCCCCATGCCCGGACTCGCACGTCTCCTCCTCACCCTCAGCGCGGCCTTGCTCGTCGCCGGTCTCCTTGTCCTCGCGCTCGCCCGCTTCAACCTGCCGCTGGGCCGGCTACCCGGCGATCTCTCCTGGCGCGGCCGCGGTTGGACGATCTCCCTCCCGCTCGTCAGCTCGCTCTTTCTCAGCATCGTCCTCAGCCTCGTTCTCTGGGCCGTCAGCCGCCTCCGCTAGCCCCGTTCTCACCATCCACGCGATGCTAGACTCAGGCGGTATGGCGGAGCTCGACGACACCCCGGCAAGCCTCGCGGACCTGCACGCGCGAGCCCGCCGGTCCCGACTCCCCAGCAGCTCCCCAGCGATCCCGGCAACGTCCTATCCTCCGCAACTCGGCCTAACCTTCGATCCCCCAAATCCACCCCCAGCCCACCCCCCAGCCCACCCCCCACCTCGCCTCCCCAACCTCGCGCCCGCCCACCCCGCGCCCGCCCACCTCCAATCCCACGAGCGCCGCATCTGGAGCGTCCGTTCGCTCGTAGCCGACCTCCGCCAGCGCATCGAGCTCGGCTACACCGATCTCTGGGTCGAGGGGGAGGTCTCCAATTGCCGCCCCGCCGCCTCCGGCCACATCTACTTCACGCTCGGCGATGGCGAGGCACAGCTCCCCGTCGTCCTCTTCCGCCGCCAGGCGCAGCTCCTCCGCTTCCGCCCCGCCGACGGCCTTGCCGTCCTCGTGCGCGGCCGAATCTCCGTCTACGACACCCGCGGCCAGCTCCAGATCATCGCCGAAACCATGGAGCCCCGCGGCGCCGGAGCCCTCCAGCTTGCCTTCGATCAGCTCAAGGCACGCCTGCTCGCCGAAGGCCTCTTCGACGCCGCCCGCAAGCGCCCCCTCCCCGCACACCCCAGGTGCATCGGCATCATCACCTCGCCCGGCGGCGCCGTCATTCGAGATATCCTCACCGTCGTTCGCCGTCGACACGCGCGCCTCAACCTCCTCATTCACCCCGCCACCATGCAGGGCGCTCACTGCCCCGCATCAGTCGCGCGCGGCATCCGCTGGTTCAACGCGCACCCCGAGAAAGTCGACCTGATCCTCCTTGCCCGCGGCGGCGGCTCCCCGGAAGACCTCGCCGGCTTCAACGACGAGTCCCTCGCCCGCGCCATCGCCCTCTCCCGCCTTCCCGTCGTCTCCGCCATCGGTCACGAGACCGACTTCACCATCGCGGACTTCGTCGCCGACCTCCGCGCCGCAACTCCCTCCGCCGCCGCCGAAATCATCACCGCCGCGCAGCACCGCATCGAGGAACGCCTCGAAGACCTCCGCCGATCGGTCCTCCGCGCCGGCCGCTTCCACCTCCTGCGCGCCCGCCAGCGCTTCGCCCGCCTCTCCTCCGCCCACGTCCTCGCCCGCGTCTACGATGCCATCGCCCGCCGCCAGCAGCGTATCGACGACCTCCGTCAGCGTCTCGACGCCGCCGCCGCCCGCCGCCTTCGATCCCGCGCCCAGCGTCTCGATCTCCTGTCCTCCCGCCTGCGCACGCAGGATCCCGCCAGCCGCCTCCTCCGTGGCCGCCATCGCCTCCAGCAGTCCGCGCAGTGCCTCGATGCCGTCGCTCGCAAGATCGTCGCCAACCGCCGCACCCGCCTCGACCACGCCTCCGCCCGCCTTCAGGCGCTCTCCCCCGTCGCCGTCCTCGCCCGCGGATACGCCCTCGTTTACATGGAAAGCGGACCCGCCGCCGGCACGCTTCTGCGCGACGCCCGCAACGCCGCCCCGGGCGACCGCATCCGTGCCCGCCTCGCCGTCGGATCCCTCGCGGCGCATGTCCTTGAACGCAGAGCGCCGCAGACCGAAATGCCGGATACTGAAGTCCAAGCTCTTGAATCAGAAGTGGAGACAGAACAGCAATGAAGAAGCTCTTCGGCACCGATGGCATCCGCGGCATCGCCGGCCAGTCCCCTCTCGATCCCGCCACCGTCTACGCTATCGGTCTGGCCCTGGCCCACTCGCTCAAGGCGACCTCGCAAGCGCCCCGCCTGATCCTCGGCATGGACACCCGCGAGTCCTCGGAAGCGATCGCCGCCACCCTCACCGCCGGCCTCGGAGCCGGGGGCGCCTCCGTCGAAAACGCCGGCGTCATCACCACGCCCGCGATCGCCTTTCTCGCGCGCGCCCATAGCTTCAGCGCCGGCATCGTCATCTCCGCCTCCCACAATCCGTGGGAGGATAACGGCATCAAGCTCTTCGGCCCGAATGGCTACAAGCTCCCGGATTCAACCGAACTCGCCATCGAGCAGGAGATCTTCCGCGCCCTCGAAAATTCCCACGCTCAAGACGCCCACGCGCCGATCTCCCCCGCTTCAGTCCAGGCCCCCGCCGTCAACGAGAGTGACCGCGCCGAGTACGTCCGCTTCCTCCGCGCCTCCGTCCCCGACCTCTCGCTCGATAACCGCATCGTCGTCGTCGACTGCGCCAACGGCGCCGCCAGCTCCGTCGCCCCACAGCTCTTCGCGGATCTCGGCGGCGAGGTCATCATGACCCACGCCTCGCCCAACGGCCGCAATATCAACGCGGATTGCGGCGCCCTCTACCCGGCGGTCGTCGCCGCCGAGGTCGTCGAGCAGGGAGCCTCCATCGGCATCACCGTCGATGGCGACGCCGACCGCTGCCTGCTCGCCGACGAGCACGGACGCGTCGTCAACGGAGACGCGATCCTCCTCCTTGCCGCGCGCGATCTCCACGCCCGTGGCCTCCTCGTCAACAACACCGTCGTCGCCACCACCATGTCCAACATGGGCCTCGAAGCCGCGCTCAAACGCTCCGGGATCACCATGCTCCGCGCTCCCGTCGGCGATAAATACGTTCTCGAAGAGATGCAGCGCACCGGTGCGGCCCTCGGCGGCGAACAGTCCGGCCACATCCTCTTCACCGGCCGCTCCACCACCGGCGACGGCCTGCTCACCGCCCTCCTTGTGCTCGACATCATCCACAGGGCAGGGAAGTCCCTCGCCCATCTTGTCTCCGACCTCAAGGTCTTCCCGCAGATCATCGTGAACGTCAAAGTCCGCGAACGCCGGCCCCTTGACTCCATCCCTCCGGTCGCTGAAGCCATCCGCGCCGCCGAGGCCGATCTCGCCGAGTCCGGTCGCGTCGTCATCCGCTACTCCGGTACGGAAACCCTCGCCCGCGTCATGATCGAAGCCGAAAGTGAGCTGGCCATGCGCACCCACGCCGAAAACATCGCCAACGCCATCCGCCACGAACTGGGAGTCTGAGCCCCCACCCGGGGCTCAGACTCCCTTTCACCCTTGCTGCTCTAGTTGTTGTTTCGCGAACCCGTGTTGCTGGTCGTCGCCGCGCTCGTCAGCCGGAACGTGAACACCGACCCCGATGGCAGTTCGCCCGTCTCCCGCGCGTTCGCAATCGCTCCCAACACATTTCCCAGCACATTGCCGCTGCCGCTACTGTCGGAGTTCTGTGCCGTCCGGCTGTCGCGCACGCTGTGAACCGCGTTCGAGGTCAACCGGTACTCGCGCCCGCGAACCGACATGCTGTCCAGCTGCACCGAGAGTGCCCCCGGCCTGCCCGCCTCCACCGATGTCACCCTCGCCTGCACCGGTGTCCCGGAAGGGGCCAACGTCGTCCCGTTCACCAGGAGGTCATTCACCAGCGTCCCCGGAATGATGTCCCCCTGCTTCACGCTGTTCGGGCTCACCGTCTGCTCCAGCCGAACATCCATCCGCGTCCCGGCGGGAATCGTTCCCCCCCGGCGCTGCCCGTTGCCATAGCTGTCATTCCCGTTCTGCCCGCTTCGGTCTCCCGAACGGTCATCGTTCCCATACCCGTTCTGGTTGTTCCCGCCGTTCGATCGATTGTTGTTCCCGTAACCATTCTGGTTGTTGTCGTTCCGCTGATTGTCTTCGTTCCGCTGGCTGTTGTTGTTCCCATAACCGTTGGAGTTCTGGTCGTTGCTGCCCCCTCCGCCCACCTGGAACTCCGCGCTGCACCCGCCGCTCACGTAGATGCCCCGCTCGTTGTACCCCCAGGTCGACCCCTGCTGGCACACGCCGTCGCTTCGTTCGCGAACCAGCACCACACCGTTCCTGGTGTTTGCCGGGCAAACCCTCCGCCCATTCCCGCTGGACGTACAAACAACCGTCCTCTGCGCCATCACTGGCGCCGCAAACGACAAGATCGCGACCACTCCATGTAAAACTCGCATAAACCCTCTCTCCACCGGTCGTCTGAACCATCCCGCAAGTCCCTTTGGCGCTCAACCCTTTGACGCTTGTGATGGCAAGGTCAGAGGAGGTCGCAGACACACACCGGTACTGCATATTTCGATGCCGCTCCCGTTCCTCGGAGATGTCACTCACCTCCGCGAATTGGCCGCGGCTACCGTAAAGGCAGGGAAAATGCATTTCAGAGACATCTCCGTGACATTCTTCCCCTGCCCCGCAGCTATGCTTGTCTCGCCGGTAAGGAGACGTCCGGGGCCACCGCGATCTCCTCTCTCGTCACCTCAGGAGGTTGTCGTCATGCCCGCACGCACACCATGCATCTCGAAGCACACATCCGCAGTCACTCTGCTCACCCTCGCCGCCGCCCTTGCTCTGCCCTCGCTCCGCGCCGTCGCACAGGCGCCATCCACGCCGGTGCCACCGCCACAGCACTACAACGTGGCCAACCTTACTTCCAATCTCAACTCGCTCGCACCCAACATGGATCCCAATCTGGTCAACCCCTGGGGCCTCGCGCGCAGCTCCGGTGGCCCTTGGTGGGTGTCGGATAACGGCACCGGCCTTTCCACCCTCTACGACGGCGCCGGAAAGGTCCAGTCGCTCGTCGTCACCGTACCCGCGTCCGAGCCCGGCAAAACCGGCAACCCCACCGGCACCGCCTTCAACGGCGACGTAAACTCCTTCCAGATCGCGCCCGGCAAAAACGCCATCTTCCTCTTCGCCACCGAAGACGGCACCATCTCCGGTTGGAACCCAGGCGTCAACGCCAAACAGGCCATCGTCATGGTCAACACCAAGGAGAAGTCCGTCTTCAAAGGAATGACGATCGCCACCTTGTTCGGCCAGAGCTACCTTTATGCCGCGGACTTCCGCCGCTCCCGCGTCGCCGTCTACGATTCGAGGTTCAACCCTGTCCACCTCCCCGAAGACAGCTTCGACGACGACCGGGTCCGTGACGGCTACGCCCCCTTCAACGTCCAGAACATAGGCGGTAACATCTACGTCGCCTACGCCAAGCAGGATGCCGCCCGCCACGATGAGGTCGACGGCGCCGGAAAGGGCTTCGTCGATGTCTTCTCCGCGTCCGGCAAACTCCTCCACCGGCTGGAGCACGGTCCCTGGTTCAACGCTCCCTGGGGACTCGCCCTCGCCTCCGGTGACTTCGGCTCACACAGCCACGATGTCCTCGTCGGCCAGTTCGGCAGCGGCGAAATCCTCGCCTTCAACCCCGTCAGCGGAGCCTTCAACGGAAAGCTGACTCGCACCGATAACCAGCCCTTCCACGTCGATGGCCTGTGGGCAATTGCCTTCGGCGGAGACGGTGCCGGTAACGGTCCCGCCACCACGCTCTTCTTCACCGCTGGCATCGACCACGAAACCAACGGCATCTTCGGCAAGATCACACCCGTCGAAAACACCCAGGGCAACGACCGCTGACCGACTCCTCCCCAGGCTGTGCGTGACGCAGAGAAGGGGGCCGGCCATATCGCCAGCCCTCTCTCACGTCTTCCCATCCAATCCGGCGCCCAACCGTCAGATAACGTGCATCACCAGCAGGATGATCACAATCAGCAGAATCAGGCTGATGCCGCCACCACCGTAATATCCCATCCCCGGCCCCATCCGGTATCCACCAAAACCAAACACCAACAGCAGAATAATCAGAACAATCAGCATAGTCTCTCCTTGGGAGGCATATCCGCCTCGAGCGCCTTTATACAGCATCGCTGCCGCCACTCGGTAAAATGTAATCCGCTGCCCTCGAATAAACCCCGTCCGCGACTCTCTCCGCGGCCAATCCGGCCACCACCCAACCTCACGCACACCCCGTGCCCCCAGCAAAGCCCGCCTTGCCCCACCCCTGCACCTCCGCTAAGCTAGTCGCATGTATGAAGACTTCACGGTGACCGATCGCTGGACCGGGGAACCCCTCCACATCACCTGGAAGGGAACCATCGTCGCGATCGCCACCCGCCACGCCGACGCCACCGACATCCGCTTCGCCGTCAATGGCCAAAGCCTCTACATCGCCATGCCCAACATCGCCTGGATCGAGCAGAAGCGCCGCTCCGGCAACGTCATCACCGACTACCTTGCCGCCCAGACCGCCGGCCGCTACCTCAAGCAGGCCATCGAGTCCGGCTACGACAACGGCCGCGACCTCTACACTATGACCGTCGACGAGGTCCTCGAGCACGCCGCCGCCGTCGTCCGGGAGGCCGGACGCACCGACAACCTTCCCTCCCTCCCCGTCATCAGCGACGACGTCAAGCCCGAGTCCTTCCTCGGCGCCCTTCCCGGCGATCCCGGAAGCGCCGCCTACAAGGGCGCTCCCACCCCCGATCAGAACGATCCCAGCCAGAACTACAAGGTGAAGCTCTGAACGCCGCTCTGCCCCGTCCCGCCTCCGACCCACGTGGCCTCCACCACGCGCTCATGGGCGGTCAAGCCCCCGTCTCCCGCCGCCGCCTTCTCCTCACCCTCTCTGCCTTCTTCTGCAGCGTCCGCGCCCACGCCCTCCAGTTCCCGCATCTGCCCCATCGCCGCCGCCCCCCCGTTCCCACCCACCTCTACAACGTCTACATCGGCGTCGACACCCAGAAGGGCAGCGGCAAAGGTATCTACCTCTCCACCTTCGATACCCTCACCGGCCATCTCACCCCGCCCAACCTCGCCGCCGAGACCGTCCAGCCCTCGTTCTTCGCCATCTCCTCCGTCGGCGGCGCCCGCCGCGTCCTCTACGCTGGCAACGAAACCTCCGACAGCTCCTCGAGCGTCACCTCCTTCCTCGTCGACCCCGCCTCCAGCAGCACACCCGGCGCCCTCCACCCCATCGGCAAAGTCTCCTCCGGCTTTCCCGGACCCTGCTACGTCTCCGTCGACTCCACCGGCCACGCCCTCTTCGTCGCCGACTACGCCGGCAGCGGCATCGCCTCCTATCGCATCCTCCCCGACGGCAGCCTCAGCGATCCCGTCGACCGCATGGACCACAAGGACCATACCCGCTTCGGCCATCCCGGACCCAATCACGATCGCCAGGATGCTCCCCACCCCCACTGCGTCACCCTCTCCGCCGACAACCGCTTCCTGGTCGTCTGCGACCTCGGCAACGACCAGATCTCCATCTACTCCGTCGACCCCGCCACCGCCCGCCTCTCCGCGTCCGAGCCCCACCTCTTCTCCAACAACCGCCCCGGCTCCGGTCCCCGCCACGTCGCCTTCCATCCCAACGCCCGCTGGCTCTACGTCATCAACGAGCTCGAATCCACCGTCGACCACTTCCTCTGGACCACCACCCACGCCCAGCAATCCCCCCAGGCCCTGCTCGTCCTCGATGGCGCCCCCGTAAAGACCACCGCCGACAACTTCCCCGCCGCGAAGAACACCGCCGCCGAGCTCGCCATCTCCGCCAACGGCTTCTACCTCTACGCCAGCAACCGCGGCGAAGATTCGCTCGTCGTCTTCTCCATCGACCAGACCACCGGCGTCCTCAAACCCATCCAACGCATCAGCTGCGGCGGCAAGACGCCCCGCCACTTCACCCTCGACCCCACCGGCACCTGGCTCCTCTGCGGCAACCAGGGCTCCGGCACCCTGGCCGTCTTCCGCTGCGACCCGGCCACCGGGAAGCTCTCCGGTCCCGTCCAGAGCCTCCCCATCGACGGCCCCCTCTACACCCTCTTCGCGTAGCTCCACCCTTCCATGTTCGCCCGCAAACTCCGCATCCAGTACAGCGACCCCTCCACCGGCGAAATCAACCCCTGCCCCATCGCCTGGATCGACAGCTTCTCCATGCGCAACTTCACCAACGACGCCATCTTCGACGACACCCTCCCCGTCGCCGACGGCCTCCTCGAAGCCGGCCACCGCGTCCCCCTCGACCTCCTCCAGCAGAAGATGCAGGATTGGTTCCGCCGCAAAAGCTACCTCGGCCCCCACCAGATCCTGACGGTCACCGAACTCCCCCCACACTAGCCCGACCGCCGTTCCCTCGACGGCAGCGAAGGGCAGGCAGGAGACCCGTGTATCCGTCTCTGCACCTGCCCCCCGCACCAGCCGTCGCATCGCCAAACCCGCCTCTACAGCGATCCCATGTCAATCACGAACCGGTACTTCACATCCCCCTTCAGCACCCGCTCATACGCCTCGTCCAGCCGGTTGATCGGCGTCAGCTCGATGTCCGACACAATGTTCTTCTCCGCGCAGTAGTCCAGCATCTCCTGCGTCTCGTTCATCCCTCCGATCATCGACCCCGAGAGCGACCTCCGGTTCGTCACCAGCGAAAACGCCGACACCGGCAGCGGCTGGTCCGGCAGACCCACCTGGCACAGCGTCCCGTCCAGCCGCAGGAGGTTCATGTACTCGTTCAAATCGTGCGGCGCCGACACGCAGTCCAGAACAAAGTCGAACTTGCCCTTGTGCTTCAGCATCGCGTCCTTGTCCTTCGAGATCACCACCTCGTCCGCGCCCAGCCGCTTCGCATCCGCCGCCTTGCTCTCGCTGGTCGTAAACAGCGCCGTCTCCGCGCCCAGGGAGTGCGCGAACTTCAGACCCATGTGCCCCAGACCGCCCAGCCCCACGATCCCTACCTTCTTGCCCTTCGTCACGCCCCAGTGCCGCAGCGGGCTCCACGTCGTAATCCCCGCGCACAGCAGCGGAGCCACCGCCGCCAGCTCCAGCTTCGGCGAAATCGTGTACACATAGTGCTCCGGAGCTACGATGTTGTTCGAGTACCCGCCATACGTCATCTCACCCGCGTACGTCTTGGCGTTGTACGTCCCCACCATGCCCTTCAGGCAATACGGCTCCGCTCCCGCCTTGCAGTTCTCGCACTCCATGCACGTCTCGACCGTCACCCCCACACCCGCCAGGTCGCCCACCTTGAACCTGGTCACACCGGCCCCCACCGCCGTCACCTTGCCCACGATCTCGTGTCCCGGAACCATCGGGTACATCGACCCGCCCCACTCGTCCCGCACCTGGTGAATATCCGAGTGGCAGATCCCGCTGTACAGAATCTCAACCACCACATCCTTTGCCCCCGGATCCCTCCGCTCAAACGAAAACGGCGTCAACGGCGACTTCGAATCCTGCGCGGCATACCCCTTCGACTGAATCATCTCGTCTCCTTGTTCCTGTTTCCTACTGAGATGCACAGACAGGCAATCGGAGTTTTGACCCTGTAGTCGCACCTGCGCTTACCCCCGCTGTTGCCCGCTTTTTTTCTTGTCATTCAGGAGCGAAGCGGAGGAACCTGCTGTTGCTCTAGCTTCTGCCTTTGCCCTCGCCGTTGCCCGCCCTTTTGCCTGTCACTCAGGAGCGAAGCGGAGGAACCTGCTGTTGCACCCTCCCACCCCGGCCATCAACTCAACCGCAGTCGAGAGACCCCTGTATTCAGCCTTTGCCCCTTGCTCTCTGCTTGCTCACCCATCGGAGCCATCAGACCGTCAGTGGATGTCGTAGTTCACCGTGATCGTCGTATCCACCTCTGTCGGCTCGCCGTTCACCAGGTACGGGCTGTAAGTCCACTGCCGCACCGCGGCTATCGCCGAAACAACAAGAACCCCGTCCTTGTAAGTGATCGGCGTCAACGACCGCACATGCCCATCCGTCCCGATCCGCGCGCGCAACACCACCTGCCCGGATATCCGGTTCTGCTTCGCTTCCTGAGGAAAGACCGGTATCGGCTGTGTCGACGCGCGCCGGGCCATGACGTCGCTCGGCACCGCCGACGGTACCTCGCCAACCTTCTTCAAGTCGGCTCCCGGTATGAAATCTGCCGCCGTTAGTGCCGCCGTCTCAAGCGTAACGATGCTCGCCTTTCCCAGAACCTTTTCGTTCGAACTCACGGACTCCTCCATCGGCACAGTGCGGCCCAGAAAACTCCCCAGTCGATTCCGCACCGTGTACTGACCTCCGAACTCATACGTGAGGCGCAGAGAGACGCCCCCCGGATCCAGGCAGTAGGTCGGAAACAGACCAAGCGGCAGAATCCCCACTCCGCGGATCGGCTGGCCCAGCATCACGCACTCCAGCTTGACCTTGGCCATGTCCTCGGTGCGCAGGATCAGCGTTCCCTGTTCCAGCTCGCTCACCGTCGGCATAGGATGCACGACCTGCCGCAACATCGTCTCCATGTCGGCGTCCTCCGGCCCCAATCCGGCACTGCGAAAGAGTCCATCCGCAGTGCGCAACGCTGTCCCCTTGTAAACCGGCGTCGCATACACCACACGGTTCAGCGTAGCGCTCGCCCACCACTCCTCGATCGTGCCCTGCCCCTTGCTCTTGCCGTCCCCGCCAAACACCTCCACGCTCAGCTTCATGTGCCACGGCTTCAGCCCCGGCCAATCCAGTGACGTCAACTCAGCCGCGCGATGCATCCGTTCCTGCAGCGCCGCCTGATCCTCCGCTCCACAGGTCCCTGCCGCCAGCATTATCGAAATCCAGGCCGCCGCTATTCTTCTTGGTCGCCTTGATTGCCTTGGTTGCCTTGACCGCACAGTCCACCCTCTTCTCTCGCAAGCCACCTTACGCGCCGAGGCTGTCCTGCGCCATACAACTGCAGGTCGGACAGGAGAGACAGAGCCAGGTGCTTGCGTGGCGCAATACCCCCCAGCAACTCGGTATGATTAAAGAAGGTTGTAGTGCCGTAGGTTGTAATGCCGGCCTGCTACCAGACTCCGGGATCCCACGCCGCCGAAGCTCGACATGATACTGGGGGAAGACCGCCTCAGCTTGGGCCCGCCCGATGGCTCCAAGTCGCCTAAGACGTTTCGATTGAGGATTTTGCCGCTAAGTTCCACAAATCAAAGACTTCGCTCCAAAGTCCAGGCGTAACCCCTTATCGATCGAAGACTTTGAGAAAATTAGGGGAGGGGGAGGCCTACTCGTCGTAGTGCAGCAAACTCAACACGTCGTACTCCCCGAACTTCGTCCGCCCTTTCAGGAAGTCCAACTCGATCGCAAACCCCAGCCCCGCAATCTCCCCGCCCATCTGCCGCACCAGCTGCACCGTCGCCTCCATCGTCCCGCCCGTCGCCAGCAGATCGTCGACGATAATCACCCGCTGCCCCGGCTCAATCGCATCCAGGTGAATCTCGAGCGAGTCCGTCCCATACTCAAGGTCGTAGCTCACCTTGGCCGTCGGCGCCGGCAGCTTCTTCGGCTTGCGCACCGGCACAAACCCCGCGTTCAAGCGGTACGCCAGCGCCGGCCCGAAGATGAAGCCGCGCGCCTCGATCCCCAGCACCACATCGATCTCCCTGCCTATGTAATACGCCGCAAACGCATCGATCAGCTGCGCGAATCCCGTCTTGTCCTTCAGCAGCGTCGTGATGTCGTAGAACAGAATCCCAGGCTTCGGAAAGTCCGGAACCGTCCTCACCAGCGTCTTCAAAGCCTCGCAGTTGATAAGTGTAGACATCTCGCCTCACCACGCCCCTTCTATCGCAAACGCCCCAAGATCCTTCGCTTCACTCTCGTCCATCTCATGCCGTACCACCGCATCCACCCGGCTTCCGCGAGACCCCTTCCGCAGCGCCGCCTGCAACTCCGTCAGCTCCCCCTCCTCCCCCGCCGCCACCACCTCCACATCCCCCTCATCCGTATTCCGAACCCACCCGCGCAGGCCCAGTTCCGCCGCCTCCCGCTGCACATACCAGCGAAACCCCACCCCCTGCACCCGCCCCTTCACCAGGTAGTGCTCCACCATCGGAACCCCGCCCCCTACGCCCGGCTCATGTAAGCGCCTTCCGCCGTATCCACCCGGATCTTCTCACCCTCGTTGATAAACGCCGGCACCTGCACCATCAATCCCGTCTCCGTCTTCGCCGGCTTGCTCACGCTCGAGGCCGTGGCCGACTTAATCCCCGGCTCCGTCTGCACCACCGTCATCTCCACCACGCTCGGCAGCTCGATCCCCACCGCCTTTCCGTCATGAAAGCTCACGCCGATCGACAGATTCGGCAGCAGAAAGTCGACCGCATCGCCCAGCGTGTCGCGCTTCAGCATCGTCTGCTCGTACTTGTCGTCCATGAAGTAATACTCGTCGCCGTCGTTGTACAGAAACTGCATCTTGATCTCGTCCACCATCACCCGGTCGATCGGGTCCGGCGACCGGAAGCGCTCCACATACATCGCGCCCGTCCGGATGTTGCGCAGCTTCGCCTGGATAAACGCACGCAGATTACCCGGCGTCCTGTGCTCCACCGAAAACACTAGGTGGAGGTCGTCCTTGAACTTGATCACCATGCCCGGACGCATCTGTGTTGCGGGAATCGACATAGAAAGAAAACCCCTTGCCCTAACGTATTTGGTCCCGCGGATCGGGGCGCATCGGCGTCGCCGGAAGCCCCTCCACCTACCGGAACGATTGTAGCCCAGCGGCCGTAGTTCTCAGACCTGGCGAGACCAGGCGGCATCCCAAGCCTTGGTCAGCCGCGGTCGCGCCCTTATCTAGCCGTGCCTCGCGCCGGAGCGCTGCTGCCCTCCAACAGCCGCACCTCCGCCTACCGCCCCCCAAACACGCGCTTGAAGAAATGCCCAATCCGGTGAGCCAGGTCCCGCGCTCCCGGTGGAGCCGGCGCCGCCGGTGCCTGCACCTCAACCACAGCCGCCGCTGCCTGCGGAACCGCAACCGCCGGCGTCGTTACCGGCGCAAGCGTCGGTGCGGAACTCCCACCAGCCCCAACTCCCGACCCAACCCCAGCCCGAGCTCCAGCCCCACTCCCAGCGGCAGCCGCCCCGCCGTTGGCCCCACCCGCCGCACTCGAGCCAATCGCCGTCCCTGCCTTCACCCCCACGCCGTCCGCCCCCGCATCCGCCGCATACGCCATCGTCGCCGCCACTTGCGCATGCACCTGCCCCAATGGAGCCTGCGGAACCGCCGCCGCACCCGCGATCGGCGCCAGACCCTGGCTCTCCGCCGCCGGGAACGGATGTTCCTCGACCTTTGCCGCCGCCTGCCCGCCGCCGCGCGCCGCCTCCCCCGGAGCCACCGTCACCCCGCTCTCGGCGAGCGACATCACCGGCGCTGGCGGGCATCCGCACGGCGAGCTCTCCCGGTCCACCACCTCGCGCACACTGCCATGCTCAAACAGCACGTGCTGCCCCGCCCCCACCTGGTACACGCCGTCCCCAAACTGCTCCACTACCTCCATCGCCGGCGCACCCGCCCCGCGACTCTCCACGCATGTATCCCCGTTGATCGTCACCCGAACCCGCAGGTCCAGCCGCCCCGCTGACTTCGCCGACATCCGCAGGTCCGGCGTAATCACCGCATCCCGCACCCCCACAATCGTCCTCAGCTCGATCGCTCCACGATCCAGCGCAAACAGCAGCGGAACCTTGTCCCCCGTGCTCACCCCCGTACCCACGCCCGAGGTCACGTGGAGGCTGCTCGTCGCGCACACCTCCACCAGCCCGCCCCGGTCGAGCGCCAGCTCCGCCGTCCGGTCCCGCGCCACAATCGAAGCCCCACCCCGCAGCGTCGCCTGCCCCTCGCTCACCTCAAGCGTTCCCGCCACCATCGCATCCCGCAGCGGCACCCGCCCAATCGTCTGCTGCGCCTGCGCAGTCCCGCATAAACCAACTCCGGACACACCCCACACCAAAGCTCGCGCCAGCACACAGGCGATCCAGGGTGCACGCGGAGATCGCCGGAAGGTCACGGGTCCAGCTTACATCGCCCGCCGCCGCGCCCTCGCAGAAAAGCCCGCCTCCCGCTACACCCGCGTGTATCGCCCCTCTCACGTCCCTCTCCGCCCCATCTACATCTTCAGAAAATTGGCGATCATCCGCCGCCCATGCACCGTCAGCACGCTCTCCGGGTGAAACTGCACCCCTTCGATCGGCAACTCACGATGTCGCAGCCCCATAATCACCGACCGTGCCTCCCCCCCACTCTCCTCCGGTTCCAAGGTCCGCGCCGAAACCTCCAGCTCCCCCGGCAGCCCCTCCTCGCTCACAATCAGCGAGTGGTACCGCGTGCACGTCATCGCCGACGGAATTCCCTCGAAGATCGTCCGCCCGTCATGCTCCACCTCGCTCGTCTTCCCATGCATCAGCTTCGCCGCCCGCACCACGTCCCCCCCAAACGCCGCACCGATCGCCTGATGCCCCAGGCACACTCCAAGGATCGGCACCCGCCGCCCCGCACCCTCCGCACCCGCGCGCGCAAAATGCCGTATCAGATCAATCGAGATCCCCGCATCCTCCGGTGTGCACGGCCCCGGCGAGATCAGGATCCGTTCCGGCCGCATCCGCTCCACCTCCTCCGGCGTCACCTCATCATTCCGCCGAATCACCATCTCCGCCCCCAGCTCCCCCATGTACTGCACCAGGTTGTAGGTAAACGAGTCGTAGTTATCCAGAACAAACACCATAGACCCCAATCCTACCCGCTCGCAGCCCGCGCCCTCCCTTCACCATCGCCACCACCCCGCTTCACCGCCGTCATCCTGAGCGAAGCGAAGGACCCCTGTATTTGCCTTAAGCCCGTCCCCAAATCCCCCTACCCCCTAGCCCGCTCAATCGCCCGCACCACCGCCTGCGCCTTGCTCCGGCACTCCTCAAACTCGCTCTCCGCCACCGAGTCCGCCACGATCCCCGCCCCCGCCTGGATGTACCCCCTCTCCCCATCCATATACAGCGTCCGGATCGCGATGCAGCTGTCCAGATTCCCGCTGAAGTCCGCATACAGGATCGACCCGCCATACACCCCACGCCGCGCCGGCTCCAGCTCCTCGATCACCTCCATTGCCCGTATCTTCGGAGCTCCGCTCAGTGTCCCGGCAGGGAAGCACGACCGGAAAGCATCGATCGCCGCCAGCCCCTCCTTCAACCTCCCCTCCAGCGCACTCACCAGGTGCATTACGTGGGAGTACCGCTCCACAAACATCAGGTCCTTCACCACCACCGACCCGAACTCGCTCACCCGTCCCACATCGTTCCGCCCCAGATCCACCAGCATGATGTGCTCGGCCAGCTCCTTCGCATCCCCGCGCAGCTCCGCCTCCAACCGGCCGTCCTCCGCCTCATCCGCCCCCCTCCGACGCGTCCCCGCAATCGGCCGGTACTCCACCCTCCGCCCCGTCACCCGCACCAGCATCTCCGGCGAAGACCCCACAATATGCGCGGACCTGCCTCTGTCTTTCTTGGTGTCATCCTGACCCTCGAGCTTGCGAAGGGCAAGGTCCCGCCTCTCTACCGAAACATCCGACCCGTTCCCCGGCCCCTCCATCCCAAATCGCAAGAAATACATATACGGCGACGGATTCACAATCCGCAGCGCCCGGTACACCGCAAACGCATCCACCCCCGGCTCGCAGTCGAATCTCTGCGACAGCACGCACTGAAATACATCCCCGCTGGCCACATACTCCTTCACCCGCTCGACCGCCTCCAGAAACCTGCCCTTGGACGTCCTCGGTCGGATCTCGAACTCCCCCGCAACCGCCCGCTTGCGCACCGCCGGCAGCGCCTTCTCCAGCCTCTGCTCCATCCGGTCCAGCCGCCGCACCGCCCGCTGGTACGCCCCCTCGCGCCTCCCCCGCGTCAGGTCCGCCGTCACTATCAGGTGGATCTCCTTCTTCACATGGTCGAACGCCAGCACCTGGTCGAAGAACATCAGGCACGCATCCGGGACCCCCAACTCGTCGACCGCCGTCTCCGGCAGCCGCTCAATCAGACGGACCACGTCGTAGCTGAAAAACCCAACCGCACCCGCCGTAAACGGTGGCAGCCCTGGCAGCCGTGCCGGCGTATGCCCGCCCAGCGCCCGCTTCAACTCCTCAAAAACATCGCCCTCAAACTCGCTCCGCCTTCGCCCCTCCGTCACCGTCAGCGCCCGCCCCCGCGCCACGATCCGCTTGTAGGGCTCGATCCCCATAAACGTGTACCGCCCAACCCGCTCCCCGCCCTCCACAGACTCCAGCAGAAACGCCTCCGGCTCCCCCGCCGCGATCCGCAGAAACGCGCTCACCGGCGTCTCCAGGTCCGCCGTCAACGTCCGGTACACCGGAACCAGCGTATGGTCCACGCTCAGCCGCGCAAACTCGGCCGCCGAGGGTGTCGATCTGGAACCCGATCTGGCACTCGATTTGGGCATAACTTTCCTCCATCATACGGTCCCGTTTCGCCGTCTAACCCCTCAGCACAGAGCGTCAGCCAGGTCCCACCAACCCGCCCGCCAGGTCACCGGAAAGTTGCACAGTCAGGTTCCCCAAAACCTTGCATACTCTTCTCGATGAGGCCTAAACTCAACGGGTTTGGCCACCGACCGGTCTGGCCACGATAGAAGCCGCTCCCCCGAAGGAGGTGAGCCGAAATGGCCGGAGAATCACTGATCCCCGCAACCCCAAAGAAGGTCTCAACCATGCAGCAAATTGCTACCGCTACCCTCCCCCTCTCCCAGGCAGCCTCCACCGCAACCCCCTCCGCGACCTCCGCGATCTCGATGGAGCAGGAGATCAACCCGTGGGAGGCCCAGGCCTACCGCTTCGACCTCGCCGCCCGCAAGCTCAACCTCGACCAGGGCATATGGAAGGTCCTCCGCTACCCCACCCGCGAGATCATCGTCCACATCCCCGTCTCCATGGACGACGGCTCCATCGAGGTCTTCACCGGATACCGCGTCCAGCACTCCATCGCCCGCGGTCCCGGCAAGGGCGGCATCCGCTACTCGCCCGACGTCACCCTCGATGAGGTCCGCGCCCTCGCCTCCTGGATGACCTGGAAGTGCGCCGTCGTGAACATCCCCTTCGGTGGCGCAAAGGGCGGCGTCATCTGCGACCCCAAGAAGATGTCCCAGGGCGAGCTCGAGCGCATGACCCGCCGCTACACCGCGGAACTCATCGAATTCATCGGCCCTGAAAAAGATGTTCCCGCCCCCGACATGGGCACCGACGAGCAAACCATGGCCTGGATCATGGACACCTACTCCATGCACATGCGCCAGACCGTCACCTCCGTCGTCACCGGAAAGCCCGTCAACATCGGCGGCTCCCGCGGCCGGCGCGAGGCCACCGGACGAGGCATCTCGGTCGTCTGCGATGAGGCCCTCAAACACCTCAACATGCCCGTCGAAGGCTGCCGCGTCATCATCCAGGGCTTCGGCAACGTTGGCTCCAACGCCGCCAAACTCCTCGCCGAAAAGGGCTACACCATCATCGGCATCGCCGAGTATGACGGCGCCCTCTTCCACCCCGATGGCCTCGACATCCCCAACCTCCTCTCCCACCGCGGGCGCGCCGGCTCCATCAACGGCTTCACCCAGGCGGGGGCCCAGTCCGTCGATAAACACGAGCTGCTCTCCCGCGAGTGCGAGATCCTTATCCCCGCCGCCACCGAAAACGTCATCACCAGCCGCAATGCCGCCAGCCTCAACTGCCGCATCCTCTGCGAAGGCGCCAACGGCCCCACCACCGTCATCGCCGACGACATCCTCGAGGAAAAAGGCGTCTTCATCATCCCCGACATCCTCGCCAACGCCGGCGGCGTCACCACCTCCTACTTCGAGTGGGTCCAGGACCGCATGGGCTACTTCTGGACCGAACTCGAAGTCAATCAGCGCCTCGACCGCATCATGGCCGACAGCTTCCTTGACGTCATCGCCTACAGCACCAGCCACGAGGTTAATAACCGCATCGCCGCCTACATGCTAGCCATCGACCGCGTCGCCTACACCACCAAGCAGCGCGGCATCTACGCCTGACCAGGTCGCCGGCTGGTGGCCCGCCGGAAGCCGGGTGGCCCATCCTTTCGCAGCACTTGGCGAAAGGGTGGGTTCCTACCACCACAGAATCCCAAGTGACCGCGATTCATCCAGCTCCAAGCGGGTGGCCCATCCTTTCGCAGCACTTGGCGAAGGGGTGGGTTCCTGCAACCACAGAATCCCAAGTGACCGCGATTTTTCCAGCTCCGTGCGGGTGGGTTCCTGCAACCACAGCATCCGGAACCACGTGATCCGCACAGACCCTGCTCCCGCCCCATGCCGCACCATCAAAGGTCAAGCTCCCATCAGGTAAACCAACCGAGCTAAGTCATCCAACCAAGTGACTTACGCGCCAGCCTCCCAACGGCGCAACACCGCCTCCCAACCATCTACACTAGACGTTGGAGTTCCGATCGGAGCTCGCGAAAGCCAACCCCCCGCCAGCCCGCATAAATCGAATCGAATGACGAATTTGCCTATAAACATAGTATTGTCAGTAGCTTAGGAGGAGCCAAAACGGTAAGTGTTGCAAACGCCATACTTGGCCCTACCCACCCCCCGGGGGGGTACCCCCTGGACACCCTCCGCCTCCACACTGAGCTGGCCGACGCAAGCTCCCACTGCCGGTATGTCAAACTGTCACTATCACGGGAGCCATTGATCCACCGGGCACGCACCCCCGGAGATCAGGCGCAAAGTCTCCGTCCATGAACCTTCCGAACTCCATCACGCTCTCCCGCATCGCCGCCGTCCCGGCCTTCATCTGGCTGCTCTCCGCCCACTCCCCCATCAACACCCCCGGCCACCAGGAGCTCGCCGCCGCCGCCCTCTTCATCCTCGCCTCTATCACCGACGGCCTCGACGGATACCTCGCCCGCCGCCGCCACCAGATCACCACCATCGGCATCCTCCTCGACCCCCTCGCCGACAAGCTCTTCGTCACCGCCGCCTACATCGTCCTCGTCGCCTATAACCCCCGCATCGTCCCGCCCTGGATCGCCGTCCTCATCGTCGGCCGCGAGTTCCTCGTCTCCGGCCTCCGCTCCATCGCCGCCGCCGAAGGCTTCACCATCTCCGCCTCCGAGATCGGCAAGCTCAAGACCGTCCTCCAGATCGTCTCCGTCGTCGCCGCCATCCTCGCTCACCGTTGGAACTACTGGAACCTCTTCGGCTTCATCCTCGACGTCCGCCTCATTGCCTACACCGCCATCTACTGGATGACCGTCGTCAGTATCATCTCCGCCGTCGACTACTTCATCGGTTTCTGGAAGCAGATCGACCACGCCTCCGACATCCGCCGCCGCCGATCCTTCAACCTCACCCGAAAATCCAAGCTGTCCCTACCTCCCAACCCCCACCCGGAACACCCCTCCCGCATCTCCTGACCCACCGCCCCCGCAAAAAGATTTTCTCCCACTCACACCTGTCTCGTGCCAGAATGCTCCCTCGAGAACATCTGCAGCCCTGCTGCACTCTCTCCCGGCCCCGTCGTTGCGCAAGTCCCTCCCGATCGCCCCTGAAGCACCAGTGATCGGTGTTCCGCCCGGAGGTACGCCCATGTCAGAAGATCTCCTCGCCACCCTGATCACCCTCAGCATCCTCGCCGCCATGTTCGCCTGGGTGCCCCTCCTCAAGCTCCTCTGCCCACCCTGCAGCCGCTTCCTCGAAAGCCGCCGCCGCCGTCTCCCGGTGCCCCTCCGCACCTCACTCGTGGAGAGGAAAGCCACCTAGCCTCAGGACCCAAACAGCATCGCCCCGCCCATCGTCCCCTGCACCACCAGCGCTCCAACCAGGGCCAGAGCCCCGGCCAGATAGGCCGCGCCCGGTGCCGCATCCCGGCGATAGATCCTCCACCGCCATACCGCTAGCACGACAAACTTCGCGCCCAGGTCGAAGACCGACTTCTGCACCGCCGTGTGGTCCGTCACCATTTCCTGCGCAAAGTCCCGCACCTCCTTGTTGTGCGTCTTCGTCAGTGCCAGCTTCCCAGCGTCGATGTCGATCTGGTTCGCCGCCACCACGATGCCGACAAGCTGCGGATCGGAAGGCGGTGTCTGCGCCCGCGCCATCACGGCAAACACGCCTGTTGCCAGGGCTGCTCTGTCGCGACTCCGGCACCGTGATCGCTACATGGATCCGGAGGCGGACGGCGACCCCGGCCATACCAGTGACAAGGGTGACAGGGGCGACAACATGGACCGATTCGCTTCACCAACCCCCAACCCCGATCAGGCCGCCGCTACGTCCGAACTCCGCCGCGTGCTCGAAGAGGGCATCGAAGCTCTGCCCGACGGTAACCGCGTCGTCTTCATGCTCCGCGATGTCGAAGGTATGAGCACCGCCGAAACCTCCGAGGCGCTCGGTATCTCGGAAGAAAACGCCCGCATCCGCCTCCACCGCGCCCGCGCCACCCTCCGCAGCGCCCTGTCCGCCTACGCCGGCCGCGAGACCCGCAGCCGCTTCGCGTTCCACGCCGTCCGCTGCGACCGCGTAGTCCGAAACGTCTTCGCAGAGATCCGTCGAAGAAGCGAGTAGACCGAAGGCCGAAGCCGTCAAGCAACGGACAGATGTCTCGATGGCAATCGTCCCTGCGTACACCCGCCATCCACACGCACACAGCTAACGCCTTCCAAACTACAAACGCGTCAGCTCACCATCGTCGCCTAAGTTGAAGTGATCAGACGACGAAGCCGCTTAACAGAAAGCCAGCAGCTCTCCTGCCCGCATCGCACTACGTGTTAGTCGAAAGCGAAATTTTCCTTACCTGGCCACAAATCCGGCAGACCGAGCGCCGCGCTCATTGAAACAGATGCCTTTCGTCTTATCATCTCTCCCGCAACTCCGACGCTGTAAACCGTGAAAGGGCCAGAGAACTCTAGAGGGTATGTCGCCCACGGATTGTGAAATAGCATCGGACGCGAAATATGCATGTTCCAGGGATTCAGACCACTTGTAAGTAACACCGCCGAAACATGCTTATTGCGAATACCCGACGGCCCGCACCAGAAACCGTCCGAATGCCGAAATGTACTCTGCTGCGGCTCTGAATCCGCCTGCGCCCATTCGATGCTGACGCCTTCACGGCCAAACAGTGCATCAACTGCATCCGCTACATCGCAGTGCAGTGAGAAGGTCTGAACAGCGATCACAAATGGGCCGCCAAGATCGCCATATTTCCCACTCTTCTCTTCCAAACCATGGAGTATTTCACCGCTGGTGTTTAGCCATCGTGCTTCGGGACTTACAGCGCCCAACAACCGGGGGTGGTCGATCTCTTCCCTCAGAACTCTTGGGAACCGCTCTAAATTTGAGACGAAGATCATCCGATTGCCATGAGAGGTCCTGATACTCGAGGTTGAGTTGCTTCTGGTGTCTAACCTCTCTAAGCCAGCGAGATAGCACAGTCCTAAGTGCGGAACTTTTGGCACTGGATTCAAGTTTGCCTTTGATGCTTACAAAACGAAGAAGTCGTGCAATCCAATTGTATCGACCTGAGAGAGCAGCTTGTCGAGGAGAACTCTGCTCTTTGATGTGGCTAACCCTACATGCCGCACCTCAAGGTGAAAGTGCGGCATCACCGACGATCTCATCAAAATCAGGGACACAAGAGGTGCGTTTCACCTCAGGATGCACGTCAACGTCAAACCCAAGATTTGTAAAGAGTTGGTGCAGGTAAAGTTCTTAACTGCGGACTGGTGGTTGTGCTCTACCTTTGAACGGAAACGTCCCCTCAACTCTGCTCTATGAGCCTTAGGGTATCTAGAGAACCAGCTCTCAGCCAGTGCTCTGAAATCTTCTACAAACGTCGCCGCTGACTGATTCAGAAAGTTAAAGTAAACGCATCCCGAGTCATCGGACGTAAATCAGTTCGCGAGATGTCATCAAAGAGTTTCACTGCCCCAGGATCGCCACGCCGCCCACCTCCTGCGTCGCCGCAATCCGACGCCGCCACTCCGCCGGCCCCGTCTCATGCACGCTCGTTCCGTCCGCGCTCACCGCCACCGTCACCGGCATATCGACCACGTCGAACTCGTAGATAGCCTCCATCCCCAGGTCCTCGAACGCCACCAGCCGTGAGTGCCGGATCGCCTTGGACACCAGGTACGCCGCCCCCCCCACCGCCATCAGGTACACCGCGCCGTACTCCCGGATCGCCTCGATCGCCGCCACCCCGCGCTCCGCCTTCCCGATCATCCCCAGCAGGCCCGTCTCCTCCAGCATCTGCCGCGTAAACTTGTCCATCCGCGTCGCTGTTGTCGGCCCCGCTGGCCCAACCGCCTCGTCGCGCACCGCTTCCACCGGCCCCACGTAGTAGATAAACCGACCGCTGAAATCGACCGGCAGCCTCTCCCCGCGCGACAGCATATCCGTCATCCGCTTGTGCGCCGCATCCCGCCCCGTCAGCAGCTTGCCCGTCAGCAGCACCACCTCGCCCGGCCTCCATTCCCGCAGGTCCTCCCTCGTCACCGTCCCGAGATCCACTCGCCGCGCCCCATGCACGTCGTACTCGAGCTTCGGCCACACATCAATCGACGGCGGCTCCAGCATCACCGGCCCCGTCCCGTCGAGCACGAAATGCGCATGCCGCGTCGCCGCGCAGTTCGGAATCATCGCTACCGGCAGGTTCGCCGCGTGCGTCGGCCAGTCCAGAATCTTTACATCCAGTACCGTCGTTAGGCCGCCCAGCCCCTGCGCCCCAATCCCGAGCGCGTTCACCTTGTCGTACAGCTCGATCCGCAGCTCCTCGATCTTGCTCTTGGCCCCTCGAGCCTTCAGCTCCTGCATATCGATCGGATCCATCAGCGCCTGCTTCGCCAGCAGCATCGACTTCTCCGCCGTGCCCCCGATCCCTATGCCCAGCATCCCCGGCGGACACCACCCCGCGCCCATCGTCGGCACCGTCTTGATCACCCAGTCCACCACCGAGTCCGACGGGTTCAGCATCACAAACTTCGACTTCGCCTCCGACCCCCCACCCTTGGCGGCGACAGTGATGTCCACGGAACCGCCTTTGACCAGCGAAACCTCCACCACGCAAGGCGTATTGTCCAGCGTATTCTTCCGCGCAAACGCCGGGTCCGCCAGGATGCTTCCCCGTAACTTGTTGTCAGGATCGAGCCAGGCCATGCGCACGCCCGCATCGCACATCCCCTGGAGGTCCATCGTGGCTGGTCCACCGTCTGGATCCACCAGCCGAACTTCCATCCCCAGCTTGATGAAAACAGTCACGATTCCCGTGTCCTGGCAGATCGGCCGATGCCCCTCAAAGCACATCCGGCTGTTCACCAGTATCTGCTTCATAGCATCCTTCGCCGCCGGCGACTGCTCCATCTCGTACGCCCGCGCCAGGTTCGCGATGTAATCCTCTGGGTGGTAGTAGCTGATGTACTGCAGCGCATCCGCTACACTCTGCACCAGATCGTTCTCTCGTATCGTCACCATGCGAAGCCCCTGCCAACAATTCTAGGCCTGCCTCGTTACCGTTGCTCAGAGCCGGAGACCTGAACTTGGGGCAATCAGGCCTTCAAGCATCCAGCGTAGAAAAAATCTCGCCTACCGGTACCTCGATCGCCGTACCCGCCACCCGCAGCACCCCGTCCCGCAGCTCCGTCATCTCCGCCCCCTCGCACACAAACACTGTCCGCGTCGCAGGATCGACGATCCACGCCACCCGCACTCCCATCTCCACGTAATCCATCACCCTCCGCCGCATCTCCGCAACCGTGTCCCGGGGCGAGAGCACCTCCACGCACAGCAGCGGAGCCTCCCGCACCACCGGTGATCGCTCCCCCCCCGCCTCCAGAACGCACAGGTCCGGTATCCGGAAGCGCGTCGTCCGGACCTGCACACGCACCTCAAACAGAACGCGTACTCCCCAGTCCCCTTGTCGCAGCCGAAGGTAGGTCCCTAGCGCAGACTGAACATCCGCGTGGTCGAAGTCGCCCACGTTCCTCTCCTCCAGTCGGCCGTCCACGAAGTCCACATCAGGCCGATACGTAGAACCTAGATACTCGCCAACCGGAATCAGAGGAACCGTCGACATCCCGCACCTCACACCCTCCAATTATCTACCGTGCGTCAGCCCAAGCACGCGAGCCGATCCCGAACACCCGCGCTGTCACCGCTCCGCAGCTTTGTACACCACCCCACTCTTCATCACGAACTTAACCGCCTGCAGCACCTTCACATCCTTCATCGGATCCCCGCTCACCGCGATCACATCCGCCCACTTGCCCGGCTCGAGCGTGCCCACCTTGCTCGTCCATCCCATCAGATCCGCCGCGTTGATCGTCCCCGTCTGGATCCCCTCCAGCGGCGTCATCCCGAACTGGTTCACATACACGTCCACCTCGTGCGCATTCAGGCCATGCGGATACACCGCCGCGTCCGTCCCCAGCGCCACCTTCACTCCCGCCTTGATCGCCCGCTTCGCATTCGTCTTCTCGACCGCGCTCACGTCCTTCATCTTCTGCGCGTAGATCGCCGGCAGCTTGCCCGACTCGAGATTCCAATCAATCAGGTAGGCCGTTGGCACAAAGTACGTCCCATGCTTCTTCATCATCGCGATCCCCGCCTCATCCAGGTAGGACCCGTGTTCGATCGAGTCCACCCCCGCCTCACTGGCCCACAGGATCCCCTGCGCCCCATGCGCATGCGCCGCCACCTTCCTCCCCAGCCGGTGCGCGTCCGCCACAATCGCCTGCATCTCCTCGCGCGTATATTGGCTCGCCTGCGGATCGTCGCCCTTCGACAGCACACCGCCTGTCGCACAGATCTTAATCAGGTCCGCCCCGTACTTGATATTCTGCCGCACTCTTTGCTGCACCGCCGGTATCCCGTCCGCCACACCGCCCCCCGTCAGGTGGTATTGAAACGGCAGGAGATTCTCATCGCAGTGCCCGCCCGTAATCCCCAGCGGCGGTCCGCTCACCTGCATGTGCGGTCCCGGGATGCGCCCCGCATCGATCTCGTCCCGCAGCGCCACATCCGTGTAGTCGCCCGCACCAACATTCCGCACCGTGGTGAATCCCGCTTCAAGCGTCACCTTCGCGTTCTCGACTCCGAGAATCGCCTCCTTCGCCGGTGTCATGCTCAGCTCGAAGTACGGATCGAAGTTGGTCGAACCCGTCATGTGCGTGTGCACATCGATCAGCCCGGGCAGCAGCGTGTACGGACGCAGATCGATCTCCGTATCCCCCGCCTGCTTCGGCGTCGCGGCCGTCGGCGCCACCCCCACGATCAAGCCGCCGCGCACAATCACCGTCTGATCCGCCGGCTCCGCCCCTGTCCGCACGTCCAGCACATGCCCGGCCCGCAGCAGCGTTCGCCCACTATCCGCAGCCTGCACCTGCGCCCACACGGAACTACCCAGGCAACTCACCACAACCGCGCACAACCCTACCTTCATCAGACCTTTCCGCATCCAGTAACCCCCTCGTTTCTGGGGAGTCTAGCACCAAGGAAGGCCTGGCATAGGGAGCCCGCCCGCGTCATGGAAGCCTGGCGTTCGAAGCGCGGCCTGAAGAAAAGCTGGCAAGCTCGAACCCACACCCGCGGTGCTCGGCCCTCAACCTGCCGCTGACCTACTGACGCCCGAACCGGTACACCAGGCCTGCGTTGAAGCCGAGGTTGTTCTGGATCGTTCCACCCTGCGGACCCGTAAACGTCGTCCCGATATACGTCGGTCCAAACCGCACCGCCAGGTTCGGAAAGAAGTTGTAGTCGAAGTTCACCCCTGCCGTGAACGCCGGCCGCCACGCATCCGCCCAGATCCCGATCGCCGTCGATGGAATCGCCTTCGATCCCCCGCTGAACTTCCCGTACGCCACCCCGCCCGTCGCAAATACGCTCGTCGCCGTCTTCTGCCGCATGTAAATCCGGTACGTCGGCCCCGCCGTGAACATGTACTCCGAAATCTGCGGATCGGGGATATTCACAAACGTATTTCCGATTTTCGCCTTCCCGTAAGCCCCATGCACATCCGCCACAACACCCAGCTTCCGGCTCAGGAAGTACGTGTCGTTGACGTAAAACGTCACCTCGTTGTTCTTCTTGATCTGCTCGCCGGCCCGGAAGCGCAGATACCCGCCGCCCCCCGAGACCTCCTGCCGGTGGCTATACGTCTCTTCGATCGTCCGCTCAACCCGCGCCTTTCGGTTCGCCGTCGACTCCCGCCTTGCCCGTCGAGGGGCCTGGGCCTTGACCCCTGCAACCCCGCCAACCAGAAATCCCGCCACCAGCATCCGCGTCACACAAAAACTGAAACCCGACATCAATCCTCGCTCCTGATCGTCCGTCACCTTGGAAAGGGGTTAGCCTCAGGGGAGAACGCACCCCGGCGGACCGTAACTCATTAGAACACCGCTGCCTTACCCTGTGCATTCCCGCACGGAAAGACATCTCCACCCGGTCGCGCCAGGCGATTACGATCGGGTAGCTCCAGCAGATGGCAACCTGGTCTTCAGCAGTGAAGCCGAAGCGCCAACAACCAGCCTCAAGCTGGACAGAAACATCGTGAAAAGCCCGACTGAAAGCTCTACAGAAAGATCGCCAGACTGACGATGTCCACAAAGCGCCCATCCCGCAGCACCCCGACCCGCAGCACCCCCAGGAGATCAGGCACCGGCGCCGGAGCCGGTACGGCAGTCCTCGCCTTCGTCCTCGGAGCCGCGGTCGCCGCCGCCGGAGCCTGGCTCTACCTCCGTTCCTCACCCCGGCCAGCCTCGCTCACTCCGCCCCCCGCCGCAACCCCGCGCCCTGCCATCCTCCACGCCCCGCCAGCCCCGCAACCCGGCCCACAGCCCTCCGCCACCACAACCCGCACACCGCCCTTCGGCACTAGTGAAGATGCCTTCGAGGCCGGCGCCCACCTCTACGCCAACCGCTGCGCCAGCTGCCACGGAACGCCGCAGGCCGAAGCCTCCACCCATCCATCTGCGCCCCAGCTCTGGCGAAAGGCCCGGCCTCCGTCTGCCGCCACCACCTCTCCCCACGCCACCTCCCCTTCAGACCTCTTCTCGGAGATCGCCGTCGGCGCCCCCGCCAAGGGCATGCCCGCCTACGCCCGCATCCTCACCGACACCCAGATCTGGCAGATCGCCCTCCTTCTCGGAGACGCGGAGGCAGAGCTTCCGGATCCCGTCCAGCGCATCCTGAACACCCCTCCCAGCCCCCCAGGCCGGAAAGTCCCATAAGCCCAGAGCCCCCCGGACCTCGATTCGAGCTCTGCAGCCGCTCCCAGCCGGTCTCCCGCCGGGACGTCCAAGTTGCACCCGTTTGCATACCCAAACCCCCTCCCCACAACCACTTCCCGCACCAGAGCTCCGCCCGAGCCCTCCAAAGTCGCTTCCGGGGTTGCCCTCAATGCGGCGGGATTGGCCGAAATTCGGCAGCGCTAAAGAATTCATTGCCAATCGTCTCCGCCGGGGCTTACTATCCGGTTCGCCCATGAGAAGAACGGAAATCTGCACCTTTCCTGAGGCGGAAGCGCGCAACTTAACAATCTGACAGATTCAATCTCTCCAAGGGTCTAGTGCCCAGACGAGTCACTCCGGAAGGTCAAGAACATGGCATGGTACGCCTACTGCATTGCTGAAAGACAGGCTTTTCCTGAACTCTCCCGGCACCGCCGGCCCACCCCGTTAGCCGGCGTCTCTGGCCTCTTCGGAAATCAGACCTTTCTCTTTCCCGCCAGCGACCTCGCTATCATCGTGTCCGAGCACAATCCCGAAGACGCCCTCGCCATGGATCAGCAGGCCGCGAAAGATCACGCCCGGGTCATCGCCGAGTGCTTCCAGCACTCCACCGTCCTCCCCTTCCGCTTCGGAACCACCTTCCAGGATGATGACGCCCTCCGCCGCTCCGTGCGCTCCAACCAGCGCCACTTCCAGGCCAATGTGGAACGCCTCCGCGGCAAAGCCGAGATGCACCTTAAAGTGCTCGTCGACGACACCTGCCCCGGAAACTCCGCGCGCGACATGACCGTCGGCCAGCAATACCTCACCAGCCTGCGCGAGAGCGCCTGCCGGCAGCGGGAACGCCAGTCCAAGGCCCGCGCCCTCTCCGTCCAGATGCACCGCATGTTTCTCCCGCTCGCCGAGGAGATCACCTGTAAGCGCATGGAATCCGGCAAGATGCTCCTCGATATCGCTCACCTCATCGATGGCAAAACCGTCGAACGCTATCAGAACAAGTACTCGACCGCCACCCAGCAACTTAAGGAGTGCCGTATGCAGCTCTCCGGTCCCTGGCCCCCCTACCACTTCGTGCACAAGACCAACCCCCATCAGCACTCCGCCTAGCGCATGGAAATCGCCATCGGGTCCCCATCCGGGATCCGGTGACGTCTCCGCCTCCCCCCTCTCCGCCACGTCTCTCTCGGAATTTGCCCGCCAGGGATCCCTCCCGAACTCTGGACGCCGGCTCTCCGAAAGCCGAAAGTTCTCTGACGCCTTCAAACCTCCCTCCACATCTACAGTATGTTTGTCGCAAGCCCGTCTGTCTCACTAGGCGTAGCTGTGCCAGCCATACGACGCACAATCGCAAGGAGAACGTCCCCAATGACCTTCACGAAATACCCTCTATCTTCCTCGGCCCTCGTCCTCTCTACCCTGCTCTCGGTAGGTCTCTCCTCCGCACTCGCGCAGGAGCCCAATCCCACCTCCGGCGTCACCCCGGCGCAAACCACCCAGGGCGTCACCGAAAAGGACGGTATCTACCTCTACCGCGTCCAGGTCGTCCAGCGTGATCTCGACGCCGTAAATTACCTCCACCGCAGCGGATCGACGCGCATCGGCTTCAAGGGCACAACCCTCCTTCCCCTCGCCACCGGCGAGGCCAAGGTCACCAGCGAGCGTGGCGGCATCACCATCGACGCGAAGTTCGGCGGCCTCACACCAGCCAACGGCTTCGGTCCCGAGTACCTCACCTACGTCCTCTGGGCCATTACCCCCGACGGCCGCCCCTCCAACCTCGGCGAAATCCTTCCCGCCGGCAAGAAGAACAACATCACTGTCACCACCTCGCTCCAGTCCTTCGGTCTGATCGTCACCGCCGAGCCCTACTTCTCCGTCAGCCAGCCTAGCGACGTCGTCGTCCTCCAGAACGTCATTCTCGAAGACCGCACGCAGGGCGTCCTCGAAAAAGTGAACGCCCATTACTCGCTGCTTCCGCGCGGCCTCTACGCCGATACCGAGGGCTCCAGGAGCAACTTGAACCCGATCACGCGCAACGAGCGCTCGCCCCTCGAGCTCTACCAGGCCTTCAATGCCATCCGCATCGCTCAGAACGCCGGCGCCGACAAGTACGCCGCCGACATCATGACCCAGGCGAAGCAGGACCTTCGCAACGCCTCCGACCTCGACAGCAACAAGAAGGGTGATCGCAAGATGGAGATCACCTTCGCCCGTCAGGCCGTTCAGCGATCCGAAGATGCCCGCATCGTGACCCTTCGCAAGCAGGCCGCCGAGCGCCAGCGTAACGCCGAAGAGGGTCAGCGAGCGGCGCAGCAGCAGGCCGCTCAGTCCGCCCTCCAGGCCCAGCAGTCGCAGCTCCAGGCTCAGCAGTCTCAGCTCGAGGCCGAACGCGCCGCCGCCGCCAAGGCTCAGGCCGACGCCGAACGCGCCCGCGCCGAGGCTGAGGCAGCAGACGCCCGCGCCCGTGCCGCTGCCGCGAACAAGAGCGCCGAGGATGCCAACGCCATCCGCGAACGCCTGCGCAACCAGCTCAACAGTGTCCTCGCCACCAGCGAGACCGCGCGCGGCCTCATCGTCAACATGTCGGACGTCCTCTTCGATACCGGCAAGTACACCCTCAAGCCCGACACCAAGGTCTCGCTAGCGAAGGTCTCGGGAATCCTGCAGGCCTACCCCGGTCTCAAACTCCAGGTCGAGGGCTACACCGATAGCGTCGGCGGAGACGTGTACAACCAGAAGCTCTCCGAAAACCGCGCCAGCTCGGTTCGCGACTTCCTCACCACCCAGGGCGTCCCGATGACCAACATCTCGGCCACCGGATACGGCAAGACCAATCCCGTAGCCGATAACGGCACCGCCCAGGGCCGCTCCCAGAACCGCCGCGTGCAACTGGTCGTCTCCGGAGACGCGATCGGCGTCCATCAGAGCAACCCCGACGCCTCACCCTCCACTAACCCGCAGTAGCCGCAGGCGAATAAACCTTCGGAGGCCGCCGCATCTGGCGGCCTCTTCGCTTGGGAGAGGCATCCCATCCTGTAGAAGAGGGTCCATGTCCGCCGGCACACATCAACTCGCGAATCAACTCGTCTTCGTCACCGGGGCCAGCTCGGGCATAGGCCGCGCCACCGCCCTCGCCTTCGCCGCCGCCGGCGCTCGTCTTCTGCTCTGTGCACGCCGTCTCGACCGCCTTGATCAGCTCCGGCATGAGGCAGAGGCCGCCGGTGCGGCCGGCGTGCACGCGTTCGCCCTCGACGTCCAACTCCGGCCCTCCGTCGAAACGACGCTGCAATCGCTCCCAGATCCCTGGCAGGGAATCGACATCCTGGTCAACAACGCCGGCCTCAGTCGCGGCCTCGCAAAACTATATGAGGATGACCCGCAAAACTGGGAGGAGATGATCGACACCAACGTCAAAGGGCTGCTCTACGTCACCCGCGCTGTCGTTCCCGGAATGGTCGCCCGCGGCCGCGGCCACATCATCAATCTCGGCTCCACCGCCGGCCATCAGACCTACGCGAATGGTGCCGTCTACTGCGCCTCGAAGGCGGCCGAGCGCGTCATCAGCGAGGGCCTGAAGCTCGACCTCATGGGAACTCCCGTCCGCGTCACGTCCATCGATCCGGGCATGGTTGAGACCGAGTTCAGCGAGGTCCGCTTCCGCGGCGACAGGGAACGCGCCGCCAAGGTCTACCAGGACATCACACCCCTACGCCCCGAAGACGTCGCCGACGCCATTCTCTGGGCAGCCACTCGACCCGCCCGCGTCAATATTCATTCCGTCGTCCTGACCAGCATCGATCAGGCAAACTCCAACACCCTCAACCGGCGAAAATAGCCCGGCAGCAACATCCGCGGGGGACAAAGCTCGCCGACACAAAGCTCGCGCCAGCTACAGGTGCAGCGTCCACCCCAGCTCCGACAGCCTCTCTTCCACATCCGCCAGCGCCATCTCGAGAGCAGATCTCCGGTGGGGACTCGATGTCCGCTCCGACAGAATCCGCTCGCGCTGCATCTCGAGCGCCTGCTGCATCCGCTTCTTCTCCGCATCCTGAAGGGTCGTATGCACGGCAACAGGCTTCGGTGCCGATGCCTCCGCCTGCTGTTGCTCAACGGACTTGCTTTCCCATCCACGAGACATGGACCGTATTCTACGCCCCGGTCTTGCGATATCACGCACGCAACCAGCGCCGTTCCCCCTCCGAACCATCCGCGCCCACACCTATAATTCTCCTAAGCCGCCCATCGCTCGGGAGTCCCATCGCCTGTGATCGTTGAAATCGAAGCTCTCGGCAAGATCTACACCGGAAAACAGAGGGTTGTAGCCATCGACGGCATCGATCTCAACGTCCGCGAGGGTGAACTCTTCGGCCTCCTCGGTCCCAACGGCGCCGGCAAGACCACCACCATTAGCGTTTGCACCACACGCGCCCTCCCCACCTCCGGCCGCGTCAGGATCGCCGGCATCGACGTTGTCGCCGCACCCGCCATCGCCCGTCGATACATCGGCGTTGTCCCCCAGTACAACACCCTCGACCGCGCCTGCACCATCTTCGAAAACATCAACTTCCATTGCCTCTTCTTCGGCTTCTCCCGCTCCGACGCACGTCAGCGTACCGAGCAGCTGCTGGCCCAGTTCCACCTCTCCGAGCGCGCCGGCGCCTATCCCGCGCAGCTCTCCGGAGGCCTCGCCCAGCGCGTCCAGATCGCCCGCGCCATCGCCCACCGGCCCAAGGTCCTCTTCCTCGATGAGCCCAGCGCCGGCCTCGACCCGCAAAGCCGCATCGCCATGTGGGAGGCCGTCCGCGCCCTCCGCCAGGAGGGCATCACCGTCGTCCTCACCACCCATTACATGGAAGAGGCCGACGAACTCTGCGACCGCGTGGCCATCATCGACCACGGCCGCATCCTCGTCGAGGACACCCCCGCCTCGCTCAAAGGCTCTGTCGGCGCGCAAAAGGTCTACGAACTCGATCTCCGCGACGCCACGGAGGCCGAGTCCCTCGTCCGTCCGCTCGGCTCCCTTCAAGGCGTCGCCGGCGTCGAGATCATCCCCAAGGGCGTCCGCATCCTCGCCCACCCCGCAGAGGGCCTCCTGGCCGAGATCGTTCGCCTCTCCGACCCCCTCGGCCTCCGCGATCTCACCATCACGGAGACCAGCCTCGAAACCGTCTTCATCCGCCTCACCGGCAGAGATCTGCGCGAGTAACTCAACATGACAACCTCTGCCATCGTCATCATCTACCCCCACACCGGCGCCTCCGTCACCGTCCAGTACGCCCGCGCCTTCTTTGGTCTCGTGCTCCGCGATCTGTTCGTTCTCCGCCGCGAACTCATCCCCTTCCTCATCCGCGTCTGCATGAACCCACTGCTCTTCCTCTTCGTGTTCACCGTCATCATGCCGCACATGAGCGGTGGCGCCGCCATAAACCCTACATCCGCCATGGCCGCGGGCGGCGGCGTCAACTTCTCGACCGTCCTCCTCCCCGGTCTCATGGCCGTCGCCATCATGTTCTCGGGCATCGCCGCCGTCGCCCTTCCGCTCTCACAGGAGTTCGGCGTCACCCGCGAGATCGATGACCGCGTCATGTGTCCGCTGCCGGTCGCCGCCGTCGCCATCGAGAAGATCTGCTTCTCCGCGCTCCAGAGCATCATCGCCGCCGCCATCGTCTTTCCCATGGCCTACTACATCCCCTCCACCCCCGTCGTCGCGCACGTCAGCAGCTGGCCCTTCCTCCTCCTGATCCTGATCCTCGCCAGCCTCACCGCCGGCGCGCTCGGCCTCACCATCGGCACCAGTGTCAAGCCGCAGCAGATCGGCCTCATCTTCGGCGTCGTTGTCATGCCGATCACCTTTCTCGGCTGCGTCTACTACCCCTGGGCCGCGCTCAACCATATCCGTTGGCTCCAGATCGCCGTGCTCGTCAATCCCATCGTCTACATGAGCGAGGGCCTCCGCTCCGCCCTCACAGCCGGCCTCCCCCACATGCCCCAGGCCCTCACCGTTGGCATGCTCCTCTTCTTCCTCGTCCTCCTGACCTGGCTCGGGGTCCGCGGATTCCTCCGCCGCGTCATCGGCTGAATGAGTCCGCGCTCCCGCTCAAGCTCATTATTCAAAGCTCATTGCTCATAGCTGAACAGCAAAAGCCGTAGTGTCGCCTCGAAGCAATCGGAACCCCCCTACTCCACATTCCGCAGCGGATGATGCGCCGCACCCACCAACTCCCGGCTCTCGCCCTTGCCACTCATGTGGTCCGCGATCAGACGCCCATGAAAACGCCCATTCTCAATAAAGATCTCGTGCGTCCGCTCACCCGCGACAATCACACCCGCCACGTATATCCCCGGCACATTGCTCTCCAACGTCCGCGGATCGCACACCGGGCAGCGATCGTTTGCCGCATCCAGCTGCACCCCAAGCCGCTCAATAAACGTGAAGTCGGGATGGTACCCCGTCAGCGCAAACACAAACTGGTTCGGCAGCCGCAGCTCCCCCGCCGGCGTCGTCACCACCACCTCGTCCTCCAGGATCTCCCGCACCGTGCTCCTGAAGTACGCCGCGATCTCGCCATTCTTGATCCGGTTGTTAACGTCCGGCAGAATCCAGTACTTCACGTGACGGTGCATCGCCTCGCCACGGTGCACAATCGTCACCCGAGCCCCGTGCCGCCATAGCTCCAACGCCGCGATCGCCGCCGAGTTCTTCCCGCCAATTACCACCACGTCCAGCCCGAAAAACGGGTGCGGCTCATGGTAGTAGTGCTTCACCTTGTTCAGCTCTTCACCCGGAATCCCGAGCTGATTCGGCAGGTCGTAGTACCCGGTCGCCACCACCAGCTTGCGTGCACGATGCCTCTTCGCCCGCCCAAACCGGTCCTTCGTCCAGACCGAGAAATCCCCGTCCTCACCCTCCACCGACTCCACCGTCTCATACTGCCGCACATCCAGATCGAAGTGCTCCGCGACTTTGCGGTAGTACTCCAGCGCCTCGCTCCGGGTAGGCTTCTGGTTGGGGCTGGAGAACGGCATGTCGCCAATCTCCAGCAGCTCCGGCGTTGTGAAAAACGTCATGTGCGCCGGGTAGTGAAACAGGGAATTGCACAAACATCCCTTGTCGATCAGAACCGCCCGAAAGCCAGCCTTCTGTGCCTCGATCGCACACGCCAGACCCGTCGGCCCAGCCCCAATCACCAGCACATCAACCAGCACATCCACGGCCGCAGAATCCCCAGACCTCATCCCCACATTCTACTGAACCCCGCCGAGTGCCGCGCGAGTCCCCAGCCCTCACACCCACCCGCGCCACCCAAAACCGCGTTCATCTCGACCGGAGCGAAGCGAAGTGGAGAGACCCCTGTATTGGCCGTACATGGGACCGCCACCAACCAGCGCACACCGTCTTGCTCGAAGCCACACCCAGCTACGTCTCAAACACCACCAGTTTGTGCGCGATCGCAAACAGCGCCAGCTCCAGCCGCGTCGACACCCCAGTCTTATCAAAGATGTTCGACAGGTGTCGCTTCACCGTCTCCTCGCTGATCGTGAACTCCCTCGCAATATCCTTGTTGCTGCACCCCTCTACAATCGAGTTCACCACCTCGAGCTCCCTCGGCGTCAGTCCATACGTCTTCCGCTCCGGCACCGTCGCCGCCTTCGCCATCAGCTCGCGCAGCGCATGCAGCAGGTTCGCCACCCGCTGCCCGCCAATCCAGTAGTCCCCCGAGAGCACGGTCCGCACCGCCCTCGTCAGATCGCCGGATACCGAACCCTTCTCGACGATCCCGCGCGCCCCTATCTGTAGCGCCTCGATGATCTGCTGCGTCGAAATGGTCGCCGTCAAAAGAATGATCTTCACCCGCGGCGACCGCCCCATGATCGCCTTCATCGCGTCCAGCCCCGGCAGCCTCGGCATCGCCAGGTCCAGCAGAAGGATGTCCGGATCGAGCTCCAGTGTCTGTGTGATCGCGTCGTCGCCGTCCTCCGCCTCGCCCACAACCTCGAACCCCGCCTCAGCCAGCAGCATCGACTTCACGCCCAGCCGCACCACCGAGTGGTCATCCGCAATCAACACACGGATCGTCGACGATCCAAGTCCCATAGCCACCGGCCGCTTCATCGTTTCCATTAGTCGCACCTCATACACTCCCGAATCCTACTGCCAATGTTACTTCCGGGTGTTACTTCTAAAGTTGTACTCCGTGCGCGATCAGCATACGACGCAAACGTCCTATTGCCGCTGGGAACTCGTTGAGCGCAGACGCGGAGGTACTGTCGATCCCTCGCTCCTCGAAATCGCCGCAGATCCGCTGCAACTCCCCGGCCCCCACCATCCCAAGGCTCCCTTTGATAGCGTGCGCCCCCTTACGAAAACCCGCCCCATCTCCAACCAGCAGCGCCCCCCGCAACGTCAATAATTGCTTCTCCGCATCCTCAACACACACCCGGTACAGATCTCGCAGCGCCCCCTCTCCCAGCATGCCCTGAAATGCCCCGAAGACCTTCGGGTCCAGCACCTCCGCCTCTCGCACCTCGGCAGTCAGCGCCTCCCCGCCCACACCCCCTTCCGTAACCGCATCTGCGTTGCCCCGGCCGCGCCCCGCCACGTCGTCCGTCTCCTCGACAACCTCCTCGCCTCGGCGATCCACCCGGTCCAGCGTCTCCCGAAACTCAACCATCGAAAATGGCTTCAGCAGAAAGGCATCAGCCCCATCCGCCTCGATTCGTCTGGCGCCACTCATCGCCAGCAACCGCACCCGCGGCCCACAAGCCCCTCGTAGCCGGTCGACCAGCTCCCCGCCTGAGATCCCCGGCATCTGCAGATCCATCAGAACCGCATCCACCCGCGCCTCCGCCGACTCGAGCAGCGCCAGAGCCTCTTCGCCCGAACTCGCCGTCTCCACCCGGAATCCATCCTCCGCCAGCAGCAGCCCCAGCACCTCGCGGCTTAAATCGTCGTCGTCAATCACCAGCACCCGGCGTTCCATTCGCTCGCTCACCCGCAAAGACTACCAACCGCCGCCCAGCTCAGGACCGCAAAGTTCTCTCAACACGCCAGAAATCGTCGCTCCACCAAGCATGACCGCACAACATAGACGAACACCCGGCAGGGGCATAGAATCCGTCAGTCGCTCCTGTGTTGGCTGTCCGGCAGCCTTCGCAACAGCCCCACGTAGAGCTCTTCGGGAGAAACCCATGCGTCTGCTCCGCCCATCGCGCCTTGCCCTGGTTTTGGTGTTCCTTCTCAGCTACAGCGTCGCATGGGCCGCCGCACCGATCCCCGCGGACCACATCCGCATCCATTACTTCCGCCCCGACGCCGCCTACACCGGATGGACCGTCTACGCCTTCGGCAACACCACGGAAGACACCGGCAACTTCAGCGGCGGCCCCGTCCCAATCTCCGGCACCGACAGCTTCGGCGCCTACTTCGACGTCGGCATCACTGCCGGCGCCACCGACGTCGGCATCATCGTCCACAACGGCGGCAACAAGGATCCCGGCCCCGACGAGCACGTCAACCCATCCACCCAGGGACACGAGTTCTGGCAGGTCTCAGGCGTGGTCGGCCTGTCCACCACGCAGCCGCCAACCTCCTCCATGAAGAACCCCGCGATCCCCGCCGGCATCGCCCGAATCCACTTCTTCCGCCCCGATGGCAACTACGCCGGCTGGACCGTCTACGCCTTCAAAGACACCACCGCCGACCAGGGCAACTTCGGCGGCGGTCCGCTCATGGTCGCCGGAACCGACGCCTACGGCGTCTTCTACGACATCCCCCTCTCAGCCAATCCTCAGGACGTCGGCTTCATCGTCCACAACATCCAGACCGGCGTCAAAAACACCCCTGACGACCTCCACCTCAACGTCGCCATCTACAACGAGGCCTGGATCATCTCCGGCGATCCCAAGGTCTACCTCACCCAGCCCACCGCGGCCGATCTGCTCAACGCAAACTTCTTCAAGCTGCAGGCCCTCTGGATAGATCGGTCCACCATCGCCATCCAGCAGGCTTACCTCATTCCCGGCGCCACCTACCTCCTTTCGAGCGACCTCGCCGCCGCCCTCAAGCTCACCCCCAACGGCGTCATCGGAGGGACCTCCGTTCTTCTCACGCCAGGCGGCGCCCTCACCGCAGCCGAGCTCGACCGCTTCCCGCAACTCGCCTCCGGATACGCCGTCCTCCACCTCCCCTCCGATCTCAAGCCCGCCCTCTACCTCCAGCTCGTTCGGGGGCAGCTCGCCGTCTCGGCCCAGCACCCCGACGGCACCCTCGCGTACGCTACCGGCGTCCAGGATGCCGGCGTTCTCGACGACCTCTACGCCTACTCCGGAAGGCTGGGCGTCGTCATCCGCCAGTGGACCCCTGCCGACGAGTGGAACGACTTCGGAGACGACGACTCCGGGTCCGTGAAGATCAAGGTCTGGGCTCCTACCGCGCAGTCGCTCAACCTCCAGATCTTCCAAAACGCGCTCGATGCTGCCCCCGCCAAAATCATTCCCATGCATGAGCACGCAGGCGTCTGGGTCGCCCTCGTCGACGAGCGTTATGTCGGCCACTTCTACCTGCTCGACGAAAAGGTCTACGCCCCCTCCACCCGCAGCATCGTCGAGAACCTCGTCACCGACCCCTACTCGATCGACCTCGCCGTGAACGGAACCAGGAGCCGTATCACCGACGTCGACGCCGCGGCCAACAAGCCCGCCGGTTGGGACGCCCACCGCTCACCCGCCCTGGCTCGCGTCAACGACCTCAGCATCTATGAACTCCACGTGCGCGACTTCAGCGTCGGCGACTCCACCGTTCCCGCGGCGCATCGCGGAACCTACCTCGCCTTCACCGATACCCGCTCCGACGGAATGCGCCACCTCGACCAGCTCGCCGACGCCGGTCTCAAGGCCATCCACCTCCTCCCCACCTTCGACTTCAACAGCGTCAACGAAGACAAGAGCACATGGAAGTCGACCGGCGACCTCAGCCCGTTCCCGCCCGATGGAACCCAGCAGCAAGCAGCCGTCGCCGCCGTCCAAAGCTCAGACGGCTACAACTGGGGCTACGATCCCAACCACTTCCTCGCGCCCGAGGGCAGCTACGCCGTCAACCCCGACCACCGAGTGAAGGAGTACCGCCAGATGGTTCTGGGTCTCCACCGCTCCGGCCTGCGCGTCATCCAGGATGTCGTGTTCAACCACACCAGCGGCTTCGGAGAGGCGCCTAACTCCATCCTCGATCAGGTCGTCCCCGACTACTACAACCGCCTCGACGCCGACGGCAGCCTCCTCACCGGGTCCTGCTGCGCCGACACCGCCACCGAGCACGTGATGATGGGCAAGCTACAGCAGGATGCCATCCTCTGGAACGCGAAGAAGTACAAGATCGATGGCTTCCGCTTCGACATCATGAGCTTTACCTTTGTCAAGAATTTGCAGGCAATCCAGCAGGCCTTGGCGAAGCTCACCCTCCCGAAAGATGGCATCGACGGCTCCAGGATCTACATCTACGGCGAGGGCTTCACCTTCGGCGAAACCGCCAACAACGCTCTCGGCGTCAACGCCTCCCAGCTCAACCTCTACGGCAACGGCATCGGCACCTTCAACGACCGCATCCGTGATGGTGTTCGCGGCGGCGGTCCCTTCGACGACGTCCGCGTCCAGGGCTTCGCCACTGGCCTCTACACCGATCCCAGCGCCTACACCTTGCAAGGCACTCCGCTACCCGCGCAGAAGGCCACGCTTCTTCATCGCTCCGATTGGATCCGCGTCGGCCTTACCGGAAACCTCCGTGATTACACCTTCACCGACGCAACCGGCGCCCTCATCACCGGCGCCAGGCTCGACTACCAGGGACAGCCCACCGGCTACACCGCATCTCCGGTCGAGGCCGTGAACTACGTCTCGGTGCACGATAACCAGGACCTCTTCGACGCCATCCAGCTCAAATCCGCCGAGATCGACTCCGCCGCCGTCCGCGCTCGCCGCCAGGTCCTGGCCATGAGCCTCGTCACCCTCGGGCAGGGCATCCCGTTCTTCATGGCCGGCGACGACCTCCTCCGATCCAAGGACATGGATCAGAACAGTTACGATTCCGGCGACTGGTTCAACAAGATCGACTGGTCCGGGCAGGGAAATAACTGGGGCATCGGCCTCCCCATCGCCAGCCAGAACAGCGCCCAGTGGCCGATCGAGCAGCCGCTCCTCGCGAACGGCGCGCTGAAGCCCACGCCCGCCGAGATCCAGGCAACCACGGCTGCGTTCCAGGAGTTCCTCCGCATCCGCGACAGCTCCGGCTTGTTTCGCCTCGCCACCTTCGGCGAGGTACAGGACAGCCTCCGCTTCCTGAACACCGGACCCTCCCAGATCCCCGGCCTCATCGTCATGGAACTGACTGCGGCCAGCCCCTCCAACCCCAGTGCGCCCTCCGCTCCCAGCAGCCCCATCCCCTACCGCCACATCCTCGTCGTCTTCAACGCCACCCGGGAGCAGCAGAGCTTCATCGCCGCATCACTGTCCGGTCTAGACCTCCACCTGCACCCGGTTCAACAGCGCTCGATCGACACGGTCGTGCGCTCTTCCACCTTCGACCCGAACACCGGAACCGCCATCGTCCCCGCGCTCTCGACGGCAGTCTTTGTCTCAACCCGCTAGGGCTCGTCATCTACGTGAGCAGGCACCTCCACAGGCCGCGGCACCAGTCGCGGTCTGATGCTCTCGGCCCCGCACAACGCGCCCAACACAGCGTCGCCGAGATTGACCAGCAAGCATCCGCAAAGCCACGATTCTCGCGCCGATCGAACCGCGAACCGATACAGTAGACCCATGAGTCCTGTGGATCGTGAGCCCCTCCAGGACGTCCCCCCGAATGATCTGGAGGCCCGGCAGAGTCGCCTGGAACAGCAGATCGCGGAGCTCTCGCTCAAGCTCGACGCGCTCGAACGAAACCTCGCTCCCGCCTCGACCCTCTCCACCCCGCCCGCAGTCTTCACCCCGCCACCCCCAACGCTGCCACCCCCAAAGCTGCGACCCCCAACGCTGCGACCCCAGCGAACGACCATTCCCCGCGCAGACGCGCCTGGTCCCAATCATCCACCCCCACGCGCCTCGCTTGAAAATCGCCTCGGCTCCCAGGTCTTCAATCGCGTAGGCATCATCGCCCTCCTCTTTGGAGCCACCTGGTTCCTCAAGCTCGCCGTCGATAACCAATGGATCGGCGCCGGCGGCCGCGTCCTCATCGGCCTGCTCGCCGGCGCCGGCCTCGTGCTCTGGTCGGAACGCTTCCGCCGCCGCGGCTTCCCCGCCTTCTCCTACTCGCTCAAGGCCATCGGCAGCGGCGTCCTCTACCTCGCCCTCTGGGCCTCCTTCCAGCTCTACCACCTGCTGCCCGCATCGGTCGCCCTCCTTTCCATGCTTCTTGTCACCGCCTGGAACGCCTACATGGCCTGGGCACAGGATGCCGAACTGCTCGCCGCCTACGCCCTCGCCGGCGGCCTCTCCACGCCGCTCCTGCTCTCGACCGGCGGCAACCACGAGACCTTCCTCTTCACCTACCTCCTCGGCATCGATCTCGCCTGCGTCACCCTCTCCCGTCTCCGCTCCTGGCCGCGCCTCCTCGCCGCCGCCCTGCCCGCCACCGTCGCCTACTTCATCGGCTGGTACACCAGCTTCTACGCACCCGCGGCACTCGGCCGGACCACCCTCTTCCTCCTCCTCTTTTTCGGCGCCTTCACCGCCGCCGTCTTCGGTCGCGCCCGGCAACATCCCACCGCCTCGCATCCCCAATTCCATCGCGCCCGCCTGATCCTCCACATCCTCCTCCCCATAGCCAACGCCGCCTTCCTGGCGCTCGCGCTCTACTCAGTCCTCCAGGACTCCGGCCACCACGATCTCCTGCCCTGGCTTATGGTTGCCCTCTCCGCCGTCTACCTCGGCCTCCTCCGCGTCCCGCAGCCGCCGGTCACCGCCGCCGTCCACCTCTCGCTCGCCATCGTCTTCTTCACCATCGCCATACCGCTCAAAGCCAACGGACCTTCCATCACCATCGCCTGGCTGGCAGAGGGCGTCGCCCTCCTCTGGGTCTCGACCCGCATGTCCAGCCCCGCCCCCTATCCAGCACCCAGCGAAGTCCTTGAACCAGCGCCCAGCTTAGCCGTTAGCCCAGCGCTCGGCCCTGGCCGCGTCCTCCGCATCCTCGCCTCCGCCGCCCTTCTCCTCGGCTTCGGCGGCATCCTCAAGGAGCTCTTCTCGCAGAGCCTCTTCGCCCACACCCAATTCTTCAACCGCGCCTTCGCCACCGCTCTCGCCGGCCTCACCGCCTTCGCCCTCGCCACCGCCATCGCGTACCGCGCTCGTCACACACAACCCAGTGCCTGGCCCAGCCTTCTCGAGGTCGCCGCCGGCGTTCTCATCGCCTTCAACCTCACCGCCGTCCTCGCCGGTCTCGTGCAGATCAACTCGCTCGGCGTCTACGGAGCGCAGGGCGCCGGCGCCGCCCTCGCTCGAGCCCTCGCCGTCTCCGCCTTCCTCATGCTCTACGGCGCCGCCCTCCTCGCCGCCGGCTTCTGGCAGCGCATCGCTTTTATCCGCTGGCAGGCCCTCATCCTGCTCGTCGTTACCATCGCCAAGACCTTCCTCTACGACATCCGCGACCTCAGCCAGGGCTACCGCGTCCTCAGCTTCCTCGGCCTCGGAGCCCTCCTCATGGCCATCAGCTTCAGCTACGGAAAGGACCTGCTCTCTCTCCGCGACCCAGCCAACATCGCCCATCCCGATCCTCCACCCGAGCCCCAGCCGGATCCGCAAGCCAACCCCCATTTCAGTCAAGGTCCTGCCGAGTGAAGACATCTCTCCTCCTCGCCCTCATGCTGCTTCAACTCCCGGCCGCCGCTCCTCCCAGCCCCGCCGTCCCCAGCCCCGCTCTCCCCAGCCCCGCTCTTCCCAGTCAAGTCTCCTTCGCCCGCTACATGCGCTCGATCCGCGTATCCGAGGCCGGGCAGGCCTGCGCCATACTCGACGCCACCACCCTCACCCACGCCGCACCCTTCCTCAAAGATCTCCGCCTATACAGCAACGATCCCAGCGGCCTGCACGAGGTCCCCTTCGTCCTCACCCTCAGCGAGGCCCAGCAAGCCGAGAGCGAGCCCGCCCGCATCCTTAACCTCGGCATCCGGGGCCATGCGATCGACTTCGATCTCGCCATGCCCAACCGCCCGTACACCGAGGTCGTCCTCGACCTCGCCGGCCAGGACTTCCTTGCCACTGCCACCGTCTCCGGCGTGGATGCCCCCGGCTTCCCTCGCAGCACCCGCCTCGGCGACTTCAACCTCTTTGACCTCACCTCCCAGCACCTGTCGCGCAGCACCTCGCTCCACCTCCAGGAGTCAACCTTCCCCTTCCTCCACATCACCCTCACCGCATCGCCAGCGGGCAGGGAAGCCTTCGCCGCCACCCCGCAGATGATCCGCGCAGCCAGCGTCCCCCCCAGTCGCGAGGCTCAGACCCTCTTCACCGCCGCCGCCGAGACCGCCACCCTCGAGGCGCGCGGCAACCGCACCATCGCCCGCTTCCACGTGCCCGAGCGCATCCCCATCGAGCGCGTCCTCTTCGAACTCGACCCTCACTTCGGGGCCAACTTCAGCCGTGACGTCCTCATCTCCGCCCGCGCCCCCGGAAGTCCCGCCGAGACCTCCGCCGACTCCGTGACCGGGACCATCCAGCGCGTTCGCCTCAACCACGCGGGCCGCGACATCAGCGAGCAGCAGCTGGGCGTCCCCGCAACCCTCGGCGCCAACCTCCAGCAGCCCGCCGACGTCGAAGTCGCCGTCATCAACGGCGACGACCCGCCCCTTCCCATCGCCTCCGTCAGCCTCGAAATGCGTCAGCACGACCTCTGCTTCCACGCCGCCGCACCCGCGGGACAGTTCACCCTCTTCTACGGCGACCCCGGCCTCTCCGCCCCCGTCTACGACCTCTCCCGCACCTACAAGCCCGCCGCCCACTCAGCCGCCGCGCATCTAGGCCCCGAGCAGCAAAATCCCGCCTTTCACGACCGCCCCGACACCCGGCCCTACACCGAGCGCCACCCGCACCTGCTCTGGGTCGCCCTCCTCGTCGTCGTCGGATCGCTCGCCTTTGTCGCCTTTCACCACCCCCGAACGCGTCTCCACTAGCGCCTTCGAAGCTCCCCCGCGACGCCTCTACCGTAGCGCCGCATCCGCCTCTCTGATCCAGTTCGCCGGCTTCAGAATCTCCCTCGGCTTCGACCCGTCCGCAGGCCCGACCAGACCATCCCTGTGCATCAGGTCGATCAGGTGCGCCGCCCGCCCATACCCGATCCGCAACCGCCGCTGCAGCAGGGATGTGCTCGCCTTCCCGAACTCATACACCAGCCTCACCGCGTCATCGTAGAGCGGGTCGTTGTCGTCGCCGCTCGCATCCCCGCCCTCACCCTCAGCCTTCTCATCCTTGGGCCCTTCGAGGAAGCCCTGCACATACTCCGCCTCCCCCTGCTCCCTCCAGAACGCCGTCACCGCGTTGATCTCCTTCTCCGTCACAAATGGTGCATGCACCCTCTGCACCCGGCTGGTCCCCGGCGGCAGGTACAGCATGTCCCCGCGCCCCAGCAAGCTCTCAGCACCGTTGCTGTCAATGATCGTCCGCGAGTCCACCTTCGTCGCCAACCGGAAGCTCATCCGCGTCGGCACATTCGCCTTGATCAGGCCCGTAATCACATCCACGCTCGGCCTCTGCGTCGCCAGCACCAGGTGAATGCCCACCGCGCGCGCCATCTGCGCCAGCCGCGTGATCGACTCCTCCACATTCGCCCGGTCGAGCATCATCAGATCCGCCAGCTCGTCAATGATGATCATGATGTACGGCAGCGGCTCACTCTCGCTCGGGTCCTCAAACATATCCGGCGTCGCGTTCTCGACCATCTTGTTGTACTGGTCGATATTCCGCACATGGTGGCTCGCCAGCAGCTTCAGCCGCCGCTCCATCTCCCGCACCGCATTCCGCAGCGCGTTCGCCGCCAGCTTCGCCTCCGTAATGATCGGCGTAAACAGGTGCGGAATTCCTTCATACATCCCCAGCTCCACCCGCTTCGGATCCACCAGGATCATCCGCACCTGCTCCGGCGTCGACTTGAACAGGACGCTCATGATCATCGCGTTGATCGCCACCGACTTGCCCGATCCGGTCGATCCCGCGATCAGCACATGCGGCATCGCCGCCAGGTCCGCCGTCACGATCCGACCGTTGATGTCCTTGCCGAGCGCAATCGCCAGCCGGCTCTTCGACTGCGCAAAGCTCTCGCACTCGACTACGTCGCGCAGCCAGATCGTCTCCCGCTCCGCATTCGGCACCTGGATCCCGACCGTACTCTTTCCCGCCATGCGCTCAATCAGGATCGACTCCGCCGCCATCGCCAGGCACAAGTCATCCGCCAGTCCCGTCACCCGCGAGTACTTTACCCCCGCGTCCGGCTTGAACTCGAAGGTCGTCACCACCGGCCCCGGGTTGATCTGCGTCACCTGCCCGTCCACATCGAACTCCGCGCACTTCTCCACCAGCACCCGCGCCTCGTCGCGCAACGCATCCTCCCGCACCGTCGCGTGCTCCTCGCTCCGGTAGAGCAGGGAAGAGGGCGGCAGCTTGTACCCCCGCACACTCTTCGGCACAATCGCTACCGGCTTCATGTCCGAGTCCGCCCGCTTGCCAAACGAGATCGCCTGCCTCTGCGGCTCCACCGCACTCTCCGCAGCCGGCGTATACGCGGGCTCTTCCTTCGCCTGCTTCGATCCCTGCGCAACCGTTCCCGTCGCCTCGCCCCGTCCCGCCCCGCTCTCCGTCGCGCCTCCCATCGCCAGGCCGAGCTGCGGCTCCGGCACCCCCATCTCGCCCCGATCAAACCGGTCAGACGGAACCGAGGAGTCGAGGGAATCCGAAGCGTCCGAGTCCGCCACATCGTCCACCGCCCGCCTCGGCGCCGCCGCCCTCACCAGCCCCTCCGCAAACGGTGCCGCCGCCGCTGTCGCCGTTCCCAGCGATGTCACCGGGGCCGCATCGACCACGGTCCTCGGCATCGCCTCCCACATAGACGCGGGCTCAGCCGCTCGCTCCGCCTCAAATATCTCTGGCGTCACAGCATCCACCCTGCCCTTGCGTCCCCACCACCCGAACAGGCTGCCCAAGAGCGTCGTGCTCTCGCCCGCCTCCACCTCCTTCGGCCCTGCCTTGGGCTGTTCCCCCTGCGCCCTCTTCTCCGCCCCCTCCAGCCTGCTCCCAAACGCCTTCGCGCCGTCCCCATCGGCCTCCGCCTTCGCAATCATGCGCCGATGCCGCCGCTCCTCCATCCACTCCCTGATCCGCAGCACAAATCCGAAGTGCGCGCTCATCCACTCCCGCGCCGTGTTGAACGTGAACGTCGTTAGGAGATACAGCGCCGCCCCGGTCATCAACGCCAGGACGATCAGCGCCCCCGGCAGGTTCAGGTACTGCACCATCGCATCGCCCAGCAGCCGCCCGCTCACACCCTCGATCGGCAGTGCCTGCCGCCACAGGAGGCGACCCGGCACCAGCGAGATCACCGCCGGCGCAAACACCACCCACATCAGCAGACCGATCGTCTTCGCGGTCGGGGACCCCGCCGGCCGTGACCGCAGCCAGCACACCCCCAGCCGAATCAGCAGCAGAGGCAGCAGAAACGCGGACACACCGATCCCCTGCAGCATCGCGTCGGCGGCGTACGCCCCCACCATCCCCGCCCAGTTATGCGCTGGCCGCCCACCCGTCGCCTCCCCCACCGTGTTGAACGATCCATCGGTCGGTGTATACGTCGCCAGCGCCATCAACATCAGGCATGCGCCCACCAGCAGCATCAGCCCCAGCAGCTCGTTCAAACGACGGCTTCGTGTTGGCGCTGCAACCGATCTAAGCGTCTTCATTGCGTCACAAAAGGCAGTCGCGGGAACCGCCGCAGGTGTTCGCCGCCGCAACTTCGGCGTCGTCCCTCGCGGTTCAGTCGTCGTCACCAGAGCAGATCAAGTATGGCAGAGGTCCAACCGCGCCGGGGAAAGGACCTAACGGCAGAATCAGGATGCAAACCCATCGCCCCGCTCCGCATCTATCCCTTCACACTCGCCGCCGGAGGGCATTCGGCGGACCTTAGAAAGCCCTGGCGGGCAGGGTGACGATCTCGCAATGCGATCTCCCCTGCCGCCGGCCATCCCAAACCCGCCTGTCTCGTCCTCTCCCCAACGTCTGGCCCCAATCCATCGCGCCGTACGAGGTTCCATGTCATCCGATTCCGCCAAGCAGAATGAAGCCAAACGTGCCCTCCACTCCCTCATCAGCACCCTTCAGGACAGCCAGAAAGGCTTCTCCGAGATCGGCGAGCAACTGAAAGACGAGACCCTCAAGCGCTTCTTTCTTGCCGAGTCCCTCAAGCGCGCCAACTTCCGCGCCGAGCTCGAAAACGAACTCCACCGCCTCGGCGAACACGACGTCAAGGAATCAGGCACCGCAGTCGCCGCCCTCCACCGTACCTGGGGCGACCTCAAAGCCAAGCTCGGCGGCGGAGACCACACCCTCCTCGAGACCGCGGAACAGGGCGAAGACGAGGCCAAAAAGGCCTACAAGGACGCCCTCGAACAGGGCCTGCCCCTCCCCATCCACCAGCTCGTCACCGAGCAGCAGTCCCACATCCTCACCTCGCACGACTACGTTAAGCGCGCCCGCGACGAACGCAAGAGCTAAGCCATTCCGGCCACTGTTGCCCTTCAGGCGGCTGACCCTCAGCCGCCTCTTCCAATGCATCCGAGGAAACGAATGCGCACCGGCCGCCTCATCATGGGAGCGCTCTACATCGCCGCCGGATCCTTGCACTTCCTCGCTACCCGCACCTACATGGGCATCATGCCCGCCTACCTCCCCGCGCACCGCACTCTGGTCCTCGTCAGCGGCGCGGCGGAGATCCTCGGTGGCATCGGCGTCCTCATCCCCGAGCGCGTTCTCCCTGTCCGCCGCCCGGCCGCCTGGGGCCTTGTCGTACTCCTGATCGCCGTCTTCCCCGCCAACGTCACCATGATCACCGAACACGCGCGCTTCCCCTCCGTCCCCCTCTGGGTCGCATGGCTCCGCCTCCCCCTCCAGCTACCGCTTCTCTACTGGGCCTGGCTCTACACCCGCAACCCCAATTCAGCCCCTGCCCCGCTCGAGCACCGAAGCGCTTAGCTCATTGCTCAAACCTCATCGCTCATAGCTGATGAGAGATCCCCACCCCTGCGTCGCTCCAATCCTTGGGCACCAAGCCCATTGCTCAAACCTAATTGCTCATAGCTGATCAGCAAAACCTCACCACCCCTGCGTCCCTCCGACCGAAGTCCACCACGGCGCAAAGCACCCCAGCCTCCTCAGCAAAACGGAATCCAGTCCCACCCAAACCGCCTAAATCGACGGCCCGGACACAGAACAGGCCGGTGGGGGAGAGGGCATCCGGTACTCCTGCGTATGCAGGGCAAACACCACGCACGAGGCCAGCACGCAGTACACCCCAAACATCCACCACCGCCCTTGCTCCAGCCACGAACTCAACCACCGCAGCGCCAGGAGCCCCGCCAGGAAAGCAAACACCATCCCCAGCAGGCTCGCTAAGACACTTCCATGGAGGTCCACAGGACACGCTGCCGTCGCCGCATGGGTCGCCTTTAGCAGCCGCAGCGCCTCCCTCGCCACCACCGGCGGCGTCAGCACCACAGCCAGGGCAAAGCTGAACCGCTCCGCCCGCTCCCGGTTCGCCCCCGTCAGCATCCCCGTCGAGATCGTCGACCCCGATCGCGAAAACCCACGGAAGGGAAGCGCCAGCCCCTGCACCGCACCCATCCACCCCGCCTGTCGCATCGTCACACTCCCCCGCACGTCGTCGCTGGCCGGCTTAACGCGCTGCCTCTCCCGCAGACCCGCGATCAGAATCAGAACGCCCGCAGCAAACAGGGCCGGCGCGATCCATTCGAGGTGCCCGATGAGATCCTCGATCTCAGCCTTCGGCGTTCCCTGCAGCACCGTGTGCTCGATCACCGTCTTCAGCCCGACACCGATCACGCCCGTCAGAAGCGTGGCCCACACCACCCGGATCGCAAACCGCTTGAACGCATCCGCGCTCGCGAAATACGTCCTCCGCCAGGACTTCCAGAAATAGGCGATCACCGCAAACATAGTTCCCGTATGCAGCATCACCAGCAGCAAAGTCATCTCGGGAGAGCTCGGGTCCAGACCCATCAGCTTCTCCACCACCACCACATGGGCAGAGCTCGAAACCGGCAGCAACTCCGCCAGCCCCTGCACCACAGCAAGAACAATCACCTTCAAAATCGGCATGGAACTATCCTAACCGCCCATGCATCCAGTCCCGATGCACCTAGTCCCGAAGCACCTAGTCCTAAAGCACCCAGTCCGCTGCATCCAGTCCCGATCGCTCAGTCTCGGTCGCTCCCATACACCGCAATACCCTGCTGCACCCGGTACGCCACACTGGCCGCCCGCGCACCGAAGTCGCTTCCCGGAAACCGCGCCCGCGCCTCCCCCGCCAGCGCCTGGGCCTTCGCCGCCGCACCCTCCGCCCGCTTGCTGTTGCCGTCGACCGTATACATGGTCACCGCGACCCCCTCGCGGAAGGCCGCGTTGTACAACGCCTCGGCCGTCTTCGGCCCGTCCGGATACTGCTTCGCATACTTCTCGTACAGCCCCGCCTCCATCTCCGGACACTTCGGCAGCCCCTGCCAGTCTCCGCACAGCTTGTTATCCAGCATCGCGAATGCCGCCATAGCCGCATACTTCGTTCCCGGATATCGCTTGATCAACTTCTTCATGTCGCCATCGAAGATCTGCGGACGCAGGTACGCGTCCTGCTCCTTTGCACTCGGCAGCGAGCTCACATCCCGGCGCTCCACCTGCCATCGCACGTCGGCCGCCCGCCACAACGACTCCGCCGCCAGCGCCGATTGCGGGTAGTATTCCGACACCCTTCGGTACAGCAGGTGCGCCGCCGCCGCCGCGCCCTTCGGCGCATGGGCCTGCCCCGCCGCATCCTCCATCCCCGCCGCCGCTCCATACAGGATCACGTCCCCATTCGCTGTCCCCGGCGAAATCACACCCTTGTCACGAATCCACCCCGATGCCGGCGTCACCTTCTCTTCGCCGCCAAAGTCCGGCTGATCCTCCGCATCGTCCTTCGTATCCGTGTTCGCGAACACCTTCACCCACGGACCGCTCCGCTCCGTCACCACCACCTCGTGCCCGGGCGTCACCTCCGACACCTTCTGCGACTCCGCATCCGGGCTCAGGTAGACATTCGCCTCATGCAGCACCGTCGCCCTGGCCGCACGGTCATACCCCGCCTTGTTGTCCTTCGCCTGGGCATAGACTCGCGCCGGGACCAGCAGCGGCGACATCAAGCCCAGCGAGAGTGTCAGAACAACAGTCAGAGAGGAGGTCGGGCGGAGCCTTCGGGGGAAACACACCATAGCTTTCATTAGACGCCACACCTATCCCATCGAAAGCCCCCGCGCGTCCTGTACCGCGGCCTGTCCAAGGCTGTCTCTGTTCGGATCGGGGGGATCTCACCGCGGAACGTACACCGCGAAACAGACGTCTGTGTCCACTCCAGTCCGCAGAGCCAACCCTCGTTCGCGCACTGGCAAGACTCAACCTCCCGACAGCATCTGCTCCCGCAACGCGGGCTCGATATTTCCCCCGCTCACCACCGCCACCACCTTCTTCGCCCTCGGCAGACCACTCGCCCCAAACATCGCCGCCGCCACCGTCACCGCTCCACTAGGCTCCGCCACCAGTTCCGTCGCCCCCAGCACCAGTCGCATCGCCTCGTAGATCTGAACCTCCGGCACCGCAGCGATGCCGTCGACATACCGCAGCACGTGCTCGAAGTTCAGCGCCCCCAGGCTCTGCGTGCGCAGCCCGTCCCCGATGGTCCGGGTCGTCATCGCCGCCGGCCACTCCACCAGCGTCCTCGTCTCGAAGCTCTCCTTCGCATCCGCCGCCAGCTCCGGCTCGCATCCCCACACCTGCACCCCCGCCTTCGCCAGACCCTCCGCGGCCGCCAGCTTCACCGCCGTCGCAATCCCGCTCAGAAGTCCGCCTCCACTCACCGGCGAAAGCACGAGGTCCACATCCGGCATCTGCTCGGCAATCTCGAGCCCGCACGTCGCCTGTCCCGCGATAATCCGGGCATCGTCGTACGGCGGAATCACCGCGTACCCGAACCGCTCCGACAGCTCCTCCGCCTTCGCCTTCCGCTCCGACGAGGCCGGCCCCACCATCACGATCTCCGCACCCAGCGCCGCGGTCGCCGCCTTCTTCACCTCCGGCGCATTGCTCGGCATCACGATCACCGCCTTCACACCCATCGCCCGCGCCGCATACGCCACCCCCTGCGCATGGTTCCCGCTCGAGTACGTGATCACACCGCGGCTCCGCACCGTCTCCGGCAGCTGCGCCACCATGTTGTACGCCCCGCGCAGCTTAAAGCTCCCGATCGGCTGCGCACTCTCCGCCTTCAGATACAACTCGAACCCCGGCGCCGCGAACCCCGCCGCCCGCATCCGCTCCGGATCGACCCGCACCAGCGGCGTTCGCACTGCCACACCCTCGATGCGCCGGGCCGCGTCCCGGATCTCCTCCATCGTCACAAAGGTTCCGCTACTCACTCCCGTTCCTCCACCGATATGGGGCGTGCCTGCGGCCGTGCCCCAGCCTTCGCACCAGTCTTCCCTTACAGCTCCAGGATCACCGGCATAATCAGCGGCCGCCGCCCCGTGCTCTTCTGAATCGTGCGCTTCAACTCCGTGCGAATCTTCTCCTTCACCACGCCATAATCCGCGCGCTCCTCCGCACTCGATTGATCCAGCACCCTCTGCACCACCAGCCGAACGTCCGCGACCGTCTGCGGGTCCTCCGCCGCAAACCCGCGCGTCACGATCTCCGGTTCGCTCTCGAGTTTGCCCGAGTGCTTATCGATCGCGATGATCGGCATCACAAATCCGTCTTCGCTCAAGTGCTTGCGATCCTTGATCACCAGGTCCTCGACCACGTCGCTCGCCGATCCGCCTGAGTCGATGCACACCCGGCCCACTGTTACCTTGCCCGTCTTCGCAGCCTTGTCCCGGCCCATCTCAAGCACGTCGCCGTCCTCAAGCAGAAACGTCTTCTCGACGATTCCAAGCGACCCGGCCAGCTCCGCGTGCCGCTTCAGGTGCCGGTAGTCCCCGTGCACCGGAATGAAGAACTTCGGCCGCACCAGGTTGATCATCAGCCGCAGCTCCTCCTGGCTCCCGTGCCCGCTCACATGGATCAGACCCGCCGTTCCGTCGTCGTAGATCACCTTCGCGTCTCGTCGTTCCAGGTGGTCGATCACGCGCCCGATCGCCTTCTCGTTCCCGGGAATAATGCGGGAGCTCAGAACCACCGTATCCCCGGAATCGATCCTTGCGAACTTGTGCGTGTTCACCGCCGCCCGGCTCAGCGCACTCATCGGCTCGCCCTGCGTTCCGCTGATCAGGATCATCAGCTTCTCGGCCGGGAAGTCGCGCATCTGTCCGGGCTGGATGATCAGGCCCTGCGGCGGATCGAGGTACCCCAGATCCTGGGCGATCTCGGTCGAGTTGTCGATCGACCGGCCCACGATCGCAACCTTGCGCCCATGCCTGTGGGCCAGGTCCATCGCAATCCGTATCCGGTGAATCGAAGAGGAAAAGCAGCTGAAAAACAGCTTCTTCTTGGTCCTCGAAAAGATGTCGTCGAGCGCCGGCCGAACCGCCGTCTCGCCCGGCGTGTAGCCCTTGCGGTCGACGTTAGTCGAGTCCTGCAGGAGCGCCAGAACGCCTTGCTTTCCCAGCTCCGCGAAGCTCTGCAGATCGAACGGCTTCCCGTCCGGCGACGACAGGTCGATCTTGAAGTCGCCCGTGTGCAGAACTACGCCCACCGGCGTATGGATCGCCAGCGCCACGCAATCCACCAGGGAGTGCGTCACCCGGATCGGCATCACCGAAAATGGCCCGATCGTGAACCGCCGGCCCGGCAGCATCTCGATCAGGTCCGCGTCGTCCAGCAGCCGGTGCTCCTCCAGCTTGCCTTCCACATACGCCAGGGTAAACTCGGTGCCGTACACCGGAACCTTCAGCTCCGACAGAATCCACGGCAGACCGCCGATATGATCCTCATGCCCGTGCGTCAGCAGAATGGCGCGCACCTTGCTCCGGTTCTCAATCAGGTAGCTGATGTTCGGTACGACAATGTCGACCCCCAGCAGCTCCTCCTCCGGAAACATCAGACCAGCGTCTATAACGACAATGTCGTCCTGCCACTGGATCGCCATGCAGTTCATGCCGAACTCGCCCAGCCCGCCCAGCGGAATCAACTTCAATTTATCTTGTGCCATTGACCTCTAATCTTAGCAGCCACAAGCCTTAGCAGCCACAAGCAGACAGACTCAAGCCTCCAGACTCAAGCCTCCAGACCCAAGCTTCAGACCTCGCGCCATCTGCGCCGCATCGCCCTCCCCAGGGAAAGCAGCCAACCCGCCACTTACCGCAGCAGATCCTCAAGCGCCAGCGAAAGCTCCGTCTTCTCATCCCTGTACTTCACAATCACCGGCGTCGCCACACTCAGCCCCCACTCCGCGCCCTTTCCCTTCCCGATCGCTCGCGACCCCGGCACCACCACCGCACCCTCCGGAATCACCAGCGGCATCTCCCCCATCGCCCGGTACACCTCACCGCGCACCAAGTCATACACCGGCGTTCCCCGCGTCAGGATCGTTCCCGCTGCCAGCACCGCCCGCCGGCGCACAATCGTCCCCTCATACACCCCCGTATTCCCGCCCACCAGAACATCATCCTCAATCACCACCGGCGACGCATTCACCGGCTCCAGCACCCCACCAATCTGCGCCGCCGCGCTCAGGTGCACACGCCGTCCGATCTGCGCGCAACTCCCCACCAGCGCATGCGAGTCCACCATCGTCCCCTCATCCACATACGCCCCCACATTCACAAACGAGGGCGGCGCCAGGATCACGCCCCGCGCCACATACGCCCCGCACCGCACGGAAGATCCGCCCGGGACCACCCGAACACCATCCGCAGCCGTGAAGCGCCGTGCCAGAAAGGTGGACTTGTCCACAAATCCAAGGGCATCTCCCGCCCCAATCGCGACCGTCTCCCCCATCCGAAATCCCAGCAGGATCCCCCGCTTCACCCACGCGTTCACCCGCCACCCCAGTGCCGTCGATTCATCCGGTTCAGCCGCCCGCACCTTCCCCCGCTCCAGCCCGCCGCGCATCTCCTCGAACGCCCGCAGCGCATCCGCGTTCCCGATCGCGTCAGACCCCTTCGCGAACCACTTCTCAACCCTCTGTTCCAACTCGCCCAAATCGTAAATCTCCTTGTCAACCAGACCGCGTCACACCATCGCTAAACTCTCATGCCGCAATCCTGTACGAACTGCACGCCGTCACTCCTGTACGAACTGAAGGACCCCTGTATCTGCTCCCGCACATCCATACCCTTTGGCATTCGAACCGTTCGTGTCAGCTCCCGGCACATCGCTACTCCCCGCCCACCAACCCCATCTCCCGCCCCATCTCCCGCAGCCGCTCCCGCGTCCCTTCGCTCACCTGCACCATCGGCAGCCGCAGCACATCTTCGCCCCTCCCCATCATCGCCAGCACCGCCTTCACCGGCCCCGGACTAGCCTCCCAGAAGTGCGCCTGCATTAGCCCGAACCAGCGCGCATTCAGCTCCCGCGCCCGCGCCCAGTCCCCTCGCAGAGCCGACCGCACCATCTCCGCCATCTGCGCCGGGATCACATTCGAAGCCACCGAGATCAGACCCACGCCCCCCAGCGCCAGCACCGGCAGCGCGATCCCATCATCTCCCGCGAACACCTTGAAGCCCCCTCGTCCCGCCTTCGTCAAACCGGTCAGCAACTCCGTGATCTGAACCACGTTCCCGCTCGACTCCTTGATCCCCACGATGTTCGGCACATGCTCCGCCAGGCGCAGAACCGTCGCCGGCTCCAGGTTCGCTCCCGTTCGCCCCGGTATGTTGTACAGCAGCACCGGCAGCGCCACCGCCTCCGCGATCGCCCGAAAATGCTCGTACTGCCCAACCTGCGACGGCCGGTTGTAATAGGGATTCGCCGTCAGCACACCCGTCAGCCCCGGCACCCCCGCCAGTCTCTTCACCCGCGCCACCGCCTCCGCAGTCGAGTTATGCGTGCACCCCCCAAAAACCAGCGCACGCCCAGCCGCGGCCTCGACCGTGATCTCGACCGCCCGCAGCCACTCCGCCTCCGTCAGCGTACTCGCCTCGCCCGTCGTCCCGCACGGAATCAGCAGCCCAATCCCGCTCTCCACCTGCCACTCCACATGCGCCCGCAGAGCTTCTTCGTCCACCGACCCGTCGCGCCGAAAGGGTGTCACCAGCGCCGTCCCGCATCCACTCAGATCCATAGCATCGGCAGTCTACTCCGCCTGCCGCACCCACGCGGCAGGCGCTCTAGACCCACTCCCCCAGCCGCATCAGCGGCTCACTCGTCCCATCCGCCGCCAGCCCATCCACATCCATCGCCTCCGACCCGATCATCCAATCGACATGGATCAGACTGGAGTTCGCCCCCAGCCCCGCAAGCTCGTCCTCCCCCATCTTCTCGCCGCCGATCAGGCATGTCGAGTAAGCCTGCCCCAGCGCGATATGGCTCGCCGCATTCTCATCAAACAGCGTATTCCAGAACAGCACGCCGCTCTGCGCAATTGGCGACGAGTGCGGCACCAGCGCAACCTCGCCCAACCTCCGTGCTCCATCGTCGGTCGAGATCAACCGGTTCAGCGCATCCTCGCCCGCCGTCGCCCGCGCCTCTACGATCCGCCCACCCTCGAACCGCACCGAGATATTCTCGATCAGCGTGCCCTGGTGCGACAGCGGCTTCGACGCCCGCACCACGCCGTCCACACGATCCTTATGCGGCGTCGTAAAGCACTCCTCGGTCGGGATGTTCGGCTGGCAATACACCCCGTTGCCCGCCATCGTTCCTCCACCCGCCCACTTGTGCTCGTCCGCCAACCCCACCTTCAGGTCCGTTGTCCCGTCCGCGCTCCTGAAATGCAGCGCGTAAAACCGCTTCGCATTCAGCACATCCACCCGCGCCTTCAACCGCGCCCCATGCTCCTTCCACTGCGCCACCGGATCATCGCCATCGATCCGCGAAGCCCGGAAGATCGCATCCCATAGCTTCTCCACCGCTCGCTCGACCGGCTCTCCCGGATACACCAGCCTCGCCCACTCCGGAGTCGCGCATGCCACGATGGTCCAGTTGATCTCGTGCCGCGTAATCAACTCCATCGCCGGCTTCGATGCCTTCGACATCGCCACGTTCGCCCGCGAAACCTTCGCCGGATCCTGCCCCGCCAGCAGCGCCGGGTTCGCGCCCGCAATCGCCAGCCGCGCCGCCCCGCTCCGGAACGCGCCCGCAATCGCATCCTGCAGCCACACCGGCGCATAGTCAAAGCTCGCATCCGGCGCATACGCATACCGCGCCACAATGCTCGGGTCGTCCCCATAGAAGGTCGTCACCAGCACCGCCCCCGCCCGGTACGCATGTTCCGTGATCCTCCGCACCAGCGGCAGCGCCTCGATCGGCGCCGACATCAGCATCTCCTGCCCGGCGCGCAGGCCCAGCCCCACCTTCACCGCAACCTCGGCCAGCCGGTCCAGCTTTTCATCAAAGCTCAGCCGGCGGAAGCTCGTCTCCGCCTCCTCATGCATCATCTCGCCGCGCTGCATCAGCGTCTCCATCATGCCCATCGCATTGCTTCCCATTCCCATCCTCCTCGCGTCGCCGAAAATTCTGAGCGTCGGTAAGTCCCTGTGCTCTGAAGCTGTGTCGCCGCTAAATCTGCGTGTAAATGTCCTTGAAGTCGTAGCAGCCCCGCCGCGTCGACATCCACTCCGCCGCCCGGATCGCACCCTCCGCGAATCCCCGCCGCGAGACCGACGCATGCGTCAGCTGCAGCCGGTCCGATCCGCTCTTCGCCGTCAACACATGCTCGCCCGTGGCGTCGCCCTCGCGCTTGGAGGTGATCGCAATCTCCTTCGCGCCGGTCGCCGCCTTCACCACCTCGCGCAGCGTCACCGCCGTCCCGCTGGGGGAGTCGAGCTTCGTCGTGTGGTGCGTCTCCTCGATCGAGAACTCGTACCCCGCACCCTTCAGCGCCGATCCCATTTGCTTCGCCAGCTGAAACATCAGCTGCACCGCAACCGAGAAGTTCGTGCCGTACAGCAGGCCCGCATTCCTGCGCTCCGCCAGGCTCCGCATATCCGCCAGCTTGTCGTACCAGCCCGTCGTTCCGATCACCATCCGCGCCCCGGTCGCCAGGCACGCGCGCATATTCTGCAGCACCGCCTCCGGTGTCGTGAAGTCGATCACAACGTCGAACCCAGCCACAAACGGGGGCGTCAATGCCCCCGCCTCGCGGTTCTCCTTTGCGTCGAGCACATGCACGCCGTGTCCATGCTCGGCCGCAACCTCCGCCACCAGCTTCCCCGTCTTCCCATGTCCCAGTACCAGTATCCGCATAGTCGTCCCTTCCTAAATCCCGCTCCCTGCCGTCACCCGCGCCGCAACATCAAACACCGTCTCGTCCGGATCCGCGAAGAAGTGCCGGTGAAGACTCCGTACCGCCTCCTCCACATCCTCCTCGTCGATCATGAAGCTCATATTGATCTCGCTCGCGCCTTGCGAGATCATCCGCAGATTCACGTGGCTCACCGCCGTAAACACCTGGCCCGCAACTCCATTCAGCCCGCGTATATTCTCTCCCACCAGGCAGATCAGTGCCTTCCTGCCCTCATACTTCACATCCGCGATCCGGCCCAGCTCCTCACAGATCTCCGGCAGCCGCGCGTTCGAGTCCACCGTAACCGATATGCTCACCTCGCTCGTCGCCACCATGTCGATCGCGCACTTGTACCGGTCGAATACATCAAACACCGCCTTCAGATACCCATGCGACATCAGCATCCGGCTCGCCACCACATCGATAATCGTCAGCCGCTTCTTCGCCGCGATGCTCTTGAAAGGGCTTCGGCAGGGGGGCGCCGTCGCCGTTATCCTGGTGCCCTCGTTCGCCGCCTCCCGGCTGTTCAAAACGTACACCGGTATGCTCTTCTGCATCGCCGGCAGAATCGTCGCCGGATGCAGCACCTTCGCTCCGAAGTACGCCAGCTCCGCCGCCTCTTCAAAGCTGATCGACTTCACCCGCAGAGCATCCGGGCAGATCCGCGGATCGGTCGTCATAATCCCGTTCACGTCCGTCCATATCTCGATCGCCCCCGCATGGAGACCGCCCCCCACTAGCGCCGCCGTGTAGTCGCTTCCACCCCGCCCCAGCGTCGTTGTCACCCCCTCCACCGTCGACCCGATAAAGCCCGCCATCACCGGTGTTAGCCCCGCGTCCAGCAGCGGCAGCACATGCTCCTTCAGCCTCCCCTCGATCTCCGCCTCTATCGGCGTCGCCTTCCCAAACGTCCCATCCGTCACAATGCAGGTCCGCGCATCCACATGCATCCCGTCGAGCCCGCGTTGCGTCAGCGCCTCCGCCACCATGCGGCTCGACATCCGTTCGCCGAAGCTCACCACCAGGTCGTTCGTTCGCGGCGTCAGCTCGCCCACCGCCGCTATGCCCCGCAACAGCTCGTCCAGGGCGTCGAACTCTCCGCTCAGCACCGTCTGCAGCGCCGGAGATCTCGATTCATCTACCAGCTGCGCCGCCGTATCCACGTGCCTCGTCCGCAGCCGTGCCGCAATCGCCATCGCGCTCAGCCGGTCTCCACGCCCCGCCGCCGCCGCCGCCGTCAACAGCTGGTCCGTCACCTTCGCCATCGCGGATACCACCACCACCGCGCGCTGCCCACGCCGTCGCCGGCCCTCCACAATCGCCGCCGTCCGGTCGATCGCGCGCGCGTCTTCGACCGACGTTCCCCCGAACTTCATCACCACCACGTCGTCGCGCGACCCGCTCACACCTCCACCGCCGTCGCCTGTCTCCACTCCGCCTTGCGCGCCACGCCCATCCTGTCCAGCTTGCCCATCCGCGCCAGCACCTCCGCATTCAGCACCGCCGCCCCGGCCGCCCCGCGTACCGTGTTGTGCGAGAGCACCACAAACTTCCAGTCCAGCAGCGGACACTCCCGCAGCCGCCCTACCGTCGCCGTCATCCCGTTCCCGCGCATCCTGTCCAGGCGCGGCTGCGGACGGTCAATCCCGTCCTCAAACTCCACCGGCACATCGGGCGCGCTCGGCAGGTGCTCCCCTCGCAAAGGAGCGAACTCTCTCCACGCCGCCAGGATTCCCTCCCTCGTCGCCGTCCGCTTCAGCTTGATCGAAACGCACTCCGTATGCCCGTCCTCGACCGCCACCCGGTTGCAATGCGCGCTCACCTTCGCCGGCAGCATCTCGATATGCGTCCCCGCATACCGCCCCAGCAGCTTGCCGCACTCCTCCTGCAGCTTCTCCTCCTCGTTCTTGATGAACGGCACCACGTTTCCCAGGATGTCGATCGACGCCACGCCCGGATACCCCGCTCCACTCACCGCCTGCATCGTCGAGACAAACATGCTCTCGATCCCGAACCTCTCCTCGATCGGCTTCAGCGCCATCACCAGACCAATCGCGCAGCAGTTCGGATTGGTCACAAGGAACCCACCCCGCCCATCAAAGTCCCTCCTCCAGATCTGCGTCTCGATCAGTTCCAGGTGGTCCGCATTCACCTCCGGCACCACCAGCGGCACATCCGACGTCATCCGAAACGCACTCGAGTTCGAGATCACCGCGCATCCCGCCGCCGCAAACTTCGGCTCCAGCTCCCGCGCCACCTCCGCGTCCAGGGCCGCGAAAATAATCGCCGGCAGATCGCCGCGCACCAGCTCCGGAACATTGGCCTGCATCGTCATCGCCGCAATCGCGGGCGGCAGCGGTGTATCGAGCCTCCACCGGCACGCCTCCCCATACGTCTTCCCGGCGCTCCGTTCGCTTGCCGCAAGCCACGCAATCTCAAACCACGGATGCTTGTGCAGCATCTGGATAAATCGCTGCCCAACCATGCCGGTCGCGCCAAGTATGCCGATCCTTCGTCGTTCCATATCCCCCAAGCATAGCAACAGCCGGCCACCCTCCGGCAGGGAGGCTCACACCTGCGCGACCACGCCCGTCGCCACCCTCGAAACGCGCCGCCTTAAGATGCGAGACCGTTCCCGATAACCCGGAAGCCCGGGATCCCGAACCCGAAAGCCCGAAACTCCAGACACCCGGCTCGCTTCGCCGATCCACCTCCGGGCCGCCCGTTACAAATCATCCCGCCGTCTGCTCCGCCGCGCCCTGTACCCGCCCGACCCACCCCATACCAGCAGCGCCGCCAACAGGTGAATCAGAAACCACAGGCTCAGCCCCTGGTCGACATAGATCATGTAGAGAATCAGGACCCGCGGCAGCAGCACCGCCACCACCAACGGAACGATTCCATGCAGGTTGAACGTCGCCAGCGAACCCTGCAGCCATGCCACCACCAGCGCCACCCGCGGCAGAAATAGCGAGAACACCAGAAACCACAACGGAAGCGTGTGGATCGCAAAATTCAAGGAGTGAACCGTCATCGTCGACACCGCCTGCCTTTCCATACCCGCCAGAACCGAAAGCGAGAGCTCAGCCCACCGCGGTGAAGTTTACTTCATCGCAAAACTAAACTCCGCCTTGCCCGTCTCATGCGGCGCAACCGTCACCTGGATCGTCTGCTCGCCCATCTTCTCGTGCACCGCCCCCAGCGTATACGTCCCTGGCGGCAGCCCCCGCAGATCGAAGCGCCCGTCCTCCCCAGTCACCGCAAAGAACGGCGTCGCCGACACGTTCAAGAAGGCGCTCATCCACGGATGGTTGTTGCACCGCACCGGCAGCATCGTCTCCGGCCTCGCAAACACCCGTCGCTGCGGCTCCCCGTTCGGCCCTTGCGAGACATCGATCACCTCGTTGCCCGCCACCACCGGCATGGTGTGGATGTTATGCATGGTCGGGTCCGAATTCCGGAACTCGACCGTCCCGCCCATCATCACGCCCAGGACATGCGGCGTGTACCGGCAACCCTTCTGATCCATCACCACCGGCGTCTGGGCCCCGGTAGGAGCAGCCGACATCGCTCCCGCCGGTCCGCTCTTCACATACACAAACACGTTCGCCAGCCTCCCATCCTTCACCAGGTACTGCTCCGAATAGTTGTCCCCCGCCTTCATCTCGCACACCGGGTCCATCGTCATGTCGATCTTCACCCGCGCCGGCGCCTTGCCCGCAAACTTCACCACCCCGCTCACCGCCCCTGCCGTAGCCGGGTCGACTGCCTGCCGTTTGGAGGTCGCCGCACCGCCCAATCCGACCTCCCCCGACCTGACCTCCCCGGACCCATCCTCCGCCCCGTCGCCCGTCCGCCTCCCCGCATCGGGCTTGCACCCGGACAGCACCGGCAGCAGCATCGCCGCCCAAACCAGACCTCGCCGCCGCCGCCCATTCCCCGTCGCTATCCACGTCATACCCGCACCCCCGGCTGCGCGTCCATCGCCTCCAGAACCGCATCCTTGAACTCGGCCGTTCCCGCCTTCCCACCCACATCCCGCGTCAGCGTCTTTCCCGCGCGATACACGTCCTCGATCCCCGCCTGCACCAGGTCGGCCGTCGCCATCTCGTCGATATGCCGCAGCATCAGGACCGCGCTCTGCAGCAGAGCCGTCGGATTCGCCAGCCCCTTCCCCGCAATGTCCGGAGCCGATCCGTGAACCGCCTCGAAGATCGCGCACGCCACCCCCAGGTTCGCCCCCGGAACCAGCCCCAGGCCGCCCACCAGGCCGCTGCAAAGATCGGACAGGATATCGCCGTACAGGTTCTCGGTAACCAGAACGTCGTACTGCCACGGGTTCATCACCAGCTGCATGCACGTGTTGTCCACAATGTGCTCGCCATACTGGATCTCCGGATACTCCTCCGCCACCTTCCGCGCGCACGCCAGAAACAGCCCATCCGTCTTCTTCATGATGTTGGCCTTGTGAATCGCGTGGATCTTCTTCCGCCCGGTCTTGCGCGCGTACTCAAACGCAAACCGCGCAATTCGCGTCGACCCCTTCTCAGTCGTTACCTTCAGCGCCGTCGCCACTCCCGGCACAATCTCCTGCTCCAGACCCACATACAACCCCTCCGTGTTCTCCCGCACGATCACCAGGTCGATCCCCGGATACTTCGTCTGCAGCCCCGGCAGATTCTTCACCGGCCGAAAGTTCGCGTACAGATCGAACTTCTTGCGCAGCGTCACATTGATCGACGAGAATCCACCCGCCACCGGAGTCGCCACTGGCCCCTTCAACGCCACGCGATTCTGCTCGATGGACTCGTACAGCGCCTTTGGGATGTACTCCCGCGTCTTCTCGTACGAGTCCGCGCCCGCATCGAACCGGTGCCAGTCAAACTCCACACCCGTCACCCGACCCGCAGCCTCCAGTATCTCGACCGTCGCTCCCGAAACCTCCGGCCCAATCCCATCGCCCGGAATCAACGTGATCGCATGGGTCCGCCCCGCAGCTCCCACCGCCGCAGCTCCCGCAGCCGCAGCCGCAGCCGCAGGCCCCCCGTCCTTCGCCGTTCCAGCAACCGCACCCGCCGCCCTGATCCTCTTCGCCATAGCCAGCCCTTACCTCTTCTTCATGTCCTTGCCGCTCAGCAGCTCTTCAAGCTCCGCCTTGAACTCACGCACGTCCTTGAAGTCGCGATACACGCTCGCGAACCGGATATAAGCCACCGTGTCGATCTCCTTCAGCCGCGCCATGATCATCTCGCCCACCTCGCTCGTCGACCGCTCGCGCTCCGAGGAGTCCACCACAAACGCCTCGGTCTCATCCACAATCTCACCCATCTGGGAGGCCGGCACCGGCCTCCGCGAGCACGCATGCATAAGCCCATTCAGCACCTTCTGCCGGTCGAACTTCTCCCGCCGCCCATCCTTCTTCACCACCATGTACGGAATCTCATCGATCCGCTCATACGTCGTAAAACGCTTGTTGCACCCCTCGCACTCCCGCCGCCGCCGTATCGAGTCCGCGTCCTTGCTCTCGCGCGAATCCACCACTCGATCCTGGGCAAAACCACAGTACGGACATCGCATCGGAATAGACCGATTCTAGCAGCGGCAATTCACCAGCATGCGCCGGCAGAAACGCTCGCATGTACCCACCGAACATTGTCCCGCCCGCAGTCCTTCTTCCCGTCTCCGCGACTTGCAAGCCACACTACGCCAGCCGCTCTACCTCCCCGCGTCGCAGCACCAACTCATCCATCACCGCGGCGCACGCAATCGCCATCCAGTACGCCACAAGGTCCCACACCGAAAAGTAGCGCCCCAGCAACAAAACTCCGGCCAGCGTAAGCCGAAACGCATCCAGCCCGGGCGACCGGTAAAGCTTCAAGAGCTCCACCGCCGTCGCAATCACCCCAGCCAGCAGCGCCAGCCTCGCAGGCTGCCACTTCGGCAGAGGGAGCGCCAGCACCCAATAGATCATCACCGCCCACATCGTCGATCCACCGTACTTCACCGCAAACGGAGGCAGCCCCAACGGCGCAAACCGCAGTGCCAGCCCGGCCGCCACCGTCACCCCCATCAGGGAGCCGTACACCGCAACTCGCCGCACGTCCATCGCCCCCGTCCCTCCCAACGCTAGAATAGGCGCCGGAGTCAACCATGATCATCCTCGATAACGAGCAGGCGGAGCTCACCACGCCCTTCGGCCCCATGCGCACCCGGATCCTCCGCCCCGCAGCCCCCGGCAGGTACCCCGGCATCGTCTTCTTCTCCGAGATCTTTCAGATCACCGGCCCTATCCGCCGCACCGCCGCCATGCTCGCCGGACACGGCTACATTGTCGCCGTCCCCGAGATCTACCACGAGTTCGAAGCCCCCGGCACGGTCCTCGCCTACGACCAGCCCGGCTCCGATCGCGGCAACGGGTGGAAGACGGCAAAGGAGCTCGGGAGCTACGACGCCGACGCCCGCGTCGCGCTCGATCACCTCGCCGCGCGCCCCGACTGCACCGGCCGCCTCGGCGCCATGGGTATCTGCATCGGCGGACACCTCGCCTTCCGCGCCGCCATGAACCCCGACGTCCTCGCCTCCGCCTGCTTCTACGCCACCGACATCCACAAGGGCGGCCTCGCCAAAGGCGCCCACGACGATTCGCTCGAACGCGCCAGGGACATCCGCGGCGAGCTCCTCATGATGTGGGGCCGGCAGGACCCCCACATCCCCCTCGAAGGCCGCATGAAGGTCCTCGCCCGCCTCAACGAGGTCAACTCAACCTTCAGCTGGCACGAGGTCAACGGAGCCCACGCCTTTATGCGCGACGAGGGCGCACGCTACGATCCCGAACTCGCCCTCGAGCTCTACGGCCTCGTCTTCAACCTCTTCCATCGCCGCCTCGGCCTGGGCGACCTGCCCCCCGAAACCGCCGCCGCAGCGGAGACCCGGCACTGAACTTCCCGTTCCGCAAGCCCGCCGCCTCTTTCACCCCATGAACGCCTCCGCCATCCGGGTGAGAAAATAACCGTGTGATCGAAACTCAAACACAGACCCCCGCGGTCCGCATGATCGCGGTCGATCTGGATGGAACTCTGATCGGCCCCGAAGGCGCCATCAGCCCCCGAAATCTCCAGGCGATCCACGCCGCCGAGCGGGCCGGCATCGAGGTCGTCTTCGCCACCGGCCGCCGCCACGGATACGCCATGAAGCTCCTTCGCGGTCTCGGCATCCGCTCGGCCGCAACTCTCGTCAGCTCCAACGGCGCCGTCACCCGAACCATCGCCGCCGACCTCATCGCCCGATCGCACCTGTCCAGATCAACCGCGCTCTGGCTCTGCGGCTGCTTCGGCGAATTTCGCAACTCCCTCGTCATCACCTTCGACACCGTTACATCGTCAGGCGAAGACACGCGCGGCGCACTCGTCGTCGAAGACCTCGCCGATCTGCACGCCAGCATCGGCCGGTGGATGCTCGCCAACGAGCCCTACCTCCAGCAGGTCGTCCCCATCGAATGCGCCCTCGATGCGGGCGATCCCATCCAGATGATGCTCTGCGGCAGCGTCGACCGAATGCGCCGCGCCGAAGCCCGCCTCACCCGGGACCCACGCGTGCTCGCCGTCGGCGCATCCACCCGCCCCGGCGTCGAAGTCGTCCTCAACCGCACCGAGTACCCGGAGCGCGACCTGTCCATCCTCGATATCCTGCCCGCCGGCTGCAGCAAGGGCGTCGCTCTCCTGAGCCTCGCCGCCAGTTGGGATCTTTCGCCCGCCGGGATCATGGCCATCGGCGATAACTGGAACGACCTCTCCATGCTCGAGATCGCCGGCCGCCCCGTCCTTATGGGCAACGCGCCTCCGGAGCTGAAGGAGCTCGCCGCAGATCGTGGCTGGCGTCTCACCGCCCGCAACGATGAGGATGGTGTCGCTCTCGCCATCGAGCATCTGCTGGAGCATCTCCCTCTTCCCGGGCTCGCATCTCCCGAACCCGAACCCGTAACGTCCTTTGAACCCGAACCCGTAACGTTCTTATCGTGACGCGCCTCACGTAGCCCCCGCTCCATCCCAGGTTCACCCCCCGCCCGGTTCTGCCGCTTTCGCGCCATGCACGCCCCGATCCCCAGATGCTAGCCTCACCTTGTCCATGAAACTTCGCCAGCCACTCAAAAACCCAGTCCGCGTCCTGACCGCCTGCCTCCTCCTCCTCTCGGCAGGCACCGGCCTCCGCGCCCTGGAACACGTCACGCTGCGCAACGGCTTCGAGTTCGATTGCGACCGCCAGGAGACCGTCGGCGAGCGCCTCCGCCTCTACCTCGCAACCGATCCCGGCGCCTCCGCCCCTGTCGGCGCAGCCGGCTACCTCGAGGTAGGCAAAGACGCCGTGCTCCGCGTAGACGCCCTCCCCAACCGCTCCGCCAGCTCACCTGCAGCAAGCTCACATGTCATCGATTCCCTGCATCCCCCATCGGGAGCCCGACCCACCTCGCTCACCCCCGCCGACATGCACCAGATGCTCGCCCACGCCGGAGCCGAACACCGCGTCGACGAGGATCTGCTGGCCAGCGTCGTCCGCGCCGAAAGTGGCGGACGTGTCGCCGCCATCTCCCGCACCGGTGCCCGCGGCCTCATGCAGCTCATGCCGCAAACTGCCGCCGCCATGGGCGTGGCCGACGCCTTCATCCCCGAGCAGAACATCAACGGCGGATCGGCCTACCTCGACTGGCTCCTGACCCGCTACCACGATGACGTCGCCCTCGCCCTCGCCGGCTACAACGCCGGTCCGGCCGCCGTCGACCGCTTCCACGGCGTCCCCCCCTTTCGCGAGACCCGCGCCTACGTCGCCACCGTCATCCGCGAGTTCAACCGCCGCAAACTCGCCCGGCGCTGACGTCCCTTGTCCCCGCGCCCGACCGAAGGGTCTGGCACACCCGGTAGACTGGCCTCGTGACCAACCGCAAGATCGTCATGGCTCTCCTCGGCGCCGCCGCGCTCGCCGGCCTCTACCTGCTCCTTCGGCGCGTCCGCTTCGATTGGGGGATCTTCTGGCAGCAGCTGCGCCTCATCAGCTGGATCCACATCCTCGCCGGGGTGGCTCTCATCTGGGCGACCTACTGGCTGCGAGCCCTCCGCTGGGCTGAGTTCTGCCGCCCCACCAAAGCCGTCCGCGCCCGCGATCTCGTCGGCCCGCAGTTCGTCGGCTTTACCGCCGTCGCCCTCTTCGGCCGCCTCGCAGATCTCGTTCGTCCCTACCTCCTCGCCCGCCGCACCGGCCTCCCCGTCAGCTCGCAGGTGGCCGTCTACACCGTCGAGCGCATGTTCGATCTCGGCGCCGCCGCCATCGTCTTCTCGGGTGCCCTCGCGCTCTCGCCCGCAACCCTCGAGCATCGCGATCGCTTCGTCCGCGTCGGCGTCGGCAGCCTCGCGGCCACGCTCATCCTCGCCGCGTTCGCCATCGCCGTCCGTCTCAAGGGAGATGCCGTCGCCGTCTGGATCGGCGGTCGCCTGAAACGCGTCTCGCCCGGCCTCGCCGGGGGCGTCGTCGATAAGATCCTCGGCTTCCGCGATGGCCTCCGCGCCGTCTCCACCCTGCGCGAGTTCGCCATTGCCCTCGCCCTCTCTCTCGCCATGTGGGGCATGATCGGATCGGCCTACCAGCAGACCGCGCTCGCTTTCGTCCACACCCCCGAGCTCGCCGGCCTCAGCTTCTCGCGAACCATGCTCCTCATGGCCGTCAGCCTCGGCGGATCGCTCGTCCAGCTCCCCGTCGTCGGCTGGTTCACCCAGATCGCCGCCATGGCCGCGGCCATGCACGCCTTCTACGGTGCGCCCATCGAGGCCGCAACGGCATGCGCCGCCATGATGCTCCTCGTCATGACTCTCAGCATCGTCCCTCCCGGCCTCGTCTTCGCCAGGATCGAGGGCGTCAGCCTCAAGCATGTCGCCGATGAGAGTGGCGCCCCCGTAGCTACCTGACCCGTCTCCACCTGACCCGCTACCCCAGCCAGCTCCCGCCCGCCCCCGCCCGCTCCTGTTCCACCTCGCTCGCAGCCGCGCCATGCCCGGCCTGCGGACGTGTCGTCAGCGTCACCGCCGCACCCAGGATCATCCCCCCGCCCACCCACGCACTCGGCCCCAGCCGCTCCCCCAGCACCATCACCCCCAGCACGCTCCCGATCAGCGGCTCCATATTCAGCAGCACACCCGCCTGCGACGCCGGAACCTGCGTCATCCCCCAGTTCCATAGCAGCGTCGTCGTCGCCGTGCACAGCACGCCACTCGCCGCCAGCGCCGCCCACGTCTTCCACGAGACCCCGTGCACCGGCGGCATGCCATACCGCAGCGGAACCCACACCAGCAGCATCATGGTCCCCAGCGCCAGCCCGTACACCGTCACCACCACGTGGCTATGCCGGCCCATGAGCCGCTTGTTCAGAAGAATCCAGAACAGCGCGATTACCAGCGACACCACCACCAGCAGATCCCCTGCCAGCGAAGCTCCGCCCGACCCGCCTCCGCCCCTCCCGCTCAAGGCAATCAGCGCCGCTCCCGCCGTCGACGTCCCCATCGCCGCCCACCCCAGGCCATCCATCCGCTCATGCGTAAACAGCCTCGCTCCTACCGCCAGGATCACCGGCATCATGCCCACCATCAGCGAGGCGTGGCTCACCGTCGTCATCGCCAGCCCCGCAAACTGGATCAGAAACTGCACCGGCACGCCCAGGAACGACGCCACCAGCAGCACCACCCACTCCCTCCGGCTGAAGCTCGGCCGGTGCGTCACCAGCAGCGGCAGCAGCACCAGCATCGCAAACAGAAACCGGTAAAGCACCATCGCCGGCGGCCCCATCTCCGCCAGCGCAATCTTCCCAAAAAAGAATCCCGTGCCCCACAGGCAGCTCGCCAGCGTACAAGCCGCAAATCCCCACCCCCGATGCCGCCCATGTCCCTCCGCGCCCATCCCTCCACTCTCGCACAGGATCAGCCCCAGCCTGGAAGGCGCCACCCCCTCGCTCTCAGCTTTTAGCTCTCAGCTCCTAGCTCCCTCGACTCTTACCCTCCAGGTCTTTGCTCTTACTCTTTGCTTCTAGCGCTTCAGCTAACAGCTAGAAAATAAGCGCTAAAAGCTAGCCCCTCCCCAGCCCCAACCTCACCAAACCCTGCAGCTGCTGACCGGAACCATCGCCGACCCCTTCTTGCACCCAAACGCCTCCGCAAACCCCGGCTGGTTCACAATCGCCCCGTTCGCCCGGAAGTGATCCGGTGCATGCGGATCCTGCAGCACCTGCGTCCGCACCTGCTCCGGACGTGCGTTCTCGCACCAGTTCTGCGCATACGCCACGTAGAACCGCTGCGGAGCCGTGTACCCGTTCTTCTTGGCCGTCAAATCGACCCCATCCTTCTTGGCCCGCTCCAGGTACGCCATATACGCCAGCACCAGGCCGCCGTTATCCGCCGTATTCTCCCCCAGCGTCAGCCTCCCGTTCACCTTCACGTCATCCACCGCCGTAAACCCGCCGTACTCGTTTGCAATGCAGTCCGTCCGCGTCTCAAACCTCTTCGTATCCTCCGCCGTCCACCAGTCCGCAAGATTGCCCTTGGCGTCGAACTTCTTGCCCTGGTCGTCGAAGCCGTGCGTCAGCTCATGCCCGATCACCGCCCCGATGTGCCCATAGTTCACCGCATCGTCCTCGCTCTTGTCGTAGAACGCCGGCTGCAGGATCCCCGCCGGAAAGTTGATGTCGTTCATGCTCGGGTCGTAGTACGCATTCACCGTCGGCGGCGTCATCCCCCACTCTCCGCGATCGACCGGCTTCCCGATCTTCGCCAGCTGCCGGTCGTTCTCAAACCCATCCGCCCGCAGCAGGTTGCCCAGAGCATCGTCCGGCCTGATCTCGAGCGAGCTGTAGTCCCTCCACCTCTCCGGATACCCGATCTTGTTCGCCACCGCGTGCAGCTTCTCCTTGGCCCGCAGCTTGGTCGGCGCGCTCATCCAGTCCAGGCCGTCGATATCCACCTCCATCGCGTGTTCGATATCGTGCACCATCTCCAGCATCTTCGCCTTGCTGTCCCCGGCGAAGTACTGCTCCACATACACCTTCCCCAGCGCCTCTCCCATCGCTCCATTCACCGCGTTCGAGCAGCGCTTCCACCGCGCCGGCTGCTCCGGCTGCCCGTTCAGCTTTCTGCTGTAGAAATCAAAGGTCTCCGCGTCGAACGCCTTCGGCAGACGGCTCGAAACCGAGGTCAGCAGGTGGTACCGCATGTACGCCTTCAGCGTCCCCATATCCGTGTCCCGAACCTCGCGCATCAGGGCAGGGAAGAACTCCGGCGTCGCGTCATTAATCTCTGTCACCTGCGGGACATGGACCGCCTCCTCGAACTGCCCGAAGTTCACCCCCGGCAGCCGGCTCCGAAACGTCGCGATCGGCTCCAGGTGATACGTCTTCTCCGGGTCCCGGAGATCGACCACGCCCAGGCTCGCCTTCGCCAGCGCCGTCTCAAACCGCAGGATGCCCTCGGCGTCCTTCTGCGCCTTCTCAGGTGCGCTCCCGGCCAGCGTCAGCATCTTTGCCACGTGCGCCACATACTGCTTGCGGATCTCCTCGTCCTTCGCCCCCTTCCGCAGGTAGTAGTCCTTCTCCGGCAGGCCTAGGCCGCCCTGGCTCGCGGACGCAATCTGCTTGGTCGCATCCTTCAGATCCTGCTGCTCCCCAAACCCGAAGAACACCTCCACGCCCCCGCGCTGCAGCAGGCCGATCACCGGCGGCAGATCCCGCTTCGCCAGCATCCCGTTCCCCAGGCCGTCGATCTTCCCCAGCAGCGGCTCCAGCGGAGCCATCCCCTTCCGTTCGATCGCCTCCGTATCCATGCAGCTCTTGTAGTAGTCGCCAATCTTCTGCTCGTCCGCTGACCGGCCCGCTCCACCCGCCGCCGCCTTCTCCAGAATCCCCCGCAGCGACTGCGTGTTCACGTTGTACAGCGCGTAAAAGAGGTCCGTCCCCGGCTGATCCGCCGGAATCGGATGGTTCGCCGAAAATCGCCCGCAGGCAAACTTGTAAAAGTCATTGCACGGGTCCGCCTTCGCATCGATCGAGCTCACGTCAAACCCCGGCACCGGCTTGTAAACCTCCTCCGCCTTCCCCGGCCCACTGGGCGCTTGCTGCTGCCCCAACGCCACCACCGGCAACATCGCCAGACCCGCACCTACAGACAGTCCGGCAAGCACACCTCTCGCCATCACCAGCCGACCCACCGCCGCCCGCGCCCTTGCTCTCTTGGTTCTCATCCTGAGCGCAGCGAACGGACCCGCTTCTCTACCGAGAGAGCCCGCACCACCCGACCGCGCCTTTGCCTCACCAGACTTCCCCATCTCACTTCGCTCGTTCAACATGCACTCTCCTCGAAACCGTCCTCTAGCTTTGTACCATCCGCGATATCTTCCACGTAGCCCCGTCCATCGACCAGGTAAGCTCGGCATTATCCCGAACGAACTGCACGTCCAGCCTCCCGGCTCACCGTTCCCAACGACATAGCGCCCACAGCCCAAAGCTCCTATCTGGTCCAGAGAAAAAATGCTGGTCCAGCGAAAAGGCACTCTCCCGTTCCGGCCTTCAAGACCATTGCATCCAAACCCATCGCATCCAAACCATCGATCCGAACCCAGCGCAATTAGGCCGAGTCTCACTCCACCCGCCAAGCGTCCAAGCAACAGTGAAGCCAGGCTCCAGCACAAACTACGTCCCCATCGCCATGCCGGTTCCCCCACACTCCATCGCGCCCCATCGCTCCCGCCGGCTGCTCCCTCTCCTGCTGCTTGCGATCTCCGCCCCGCTCGCCGTCGCCGCCCGCGCTCCCGACATTCGCATTCCCCTCGAAGCCCTCGGCTACGTCCCCTTCTCCGCTCCGGTCCTCTCCTCCGGAGCCTCCATCCTCACCCTCAACTACGTCGACGATCACCACCTGCTCGTCACCTTCAGCGTCCGCCGCCTGCTCAAGCGCATCCCCGACGATCCCCCCGAAGACACCGATCGCAGCATCGATGCCGTCCTCGTCGATCTCCCCTCCGGCAACGTCCTCGCACGCACCGTCTGGCGCCTCCACGACCCCGCCCAGTACCTCTGGCCCCTCGGCGACGGCCGGTTCCTCTTCCGCGTCCGGGATCGCCTGTCCACCCTCTCCCCCCTCGTCGATCTCAAGTCCGGCGATGCCTTCCGCGAACACCCCCTCCTCACCAGCCAGCGCCCCATCGGCGCCGTCCTCCTCTCCCCCGATGCCAGCCTCCTCATCGTCGAGTCCCTCGACCACCTCCCTCGCTCCGAGCCCGCCCGCTCCCCCAGCCCCGGAACCCGCGCCTACGCCGCCCAGCCCCCCCAGGGTTCCCAGACAAGCCAACCCCCCCAGACCAACCAACCCCCCCAGACCAACCAGCCCCCCCAGACCAACCAGCCCCCCCAGACCAACCAGACCGCCCAGTCCAACCAGCCCCCCCAAAT
>JAABUK010000372.1_pt1 | contig 96709 bp, 162 predicted proteins | sample 5559141 | NCBI WGS metagenome assembly JAABUK01 (sample SAMN10711869, study PRJNA513367) | rock metagenome | isolation source: Antarctica rocks | place: Antarctica: Victoria Land, Pudding Butte nord | collected 2016-01-03
GAGAAGGTGTGGGTTGGTGGGGTAGGGGAAGAGGGGGGTAGGAGGGTGAAGCCGTGGGAGAGGGCATAGGTTGTGGAGAGGAGGAGGAGGTAGTCAAGTTGTTCGACTGTCAGGGAGGGGGGCCAGGTGGGGAGCGATCGGGGAGGCATGTCATAAGAGACGGAGTCGGCTGGACTAAGGAGACCGGGATAGGAACAGGTGATTGAGGAAGACTGGATATGTCCGGACTGAGGGAAGACTACCTTATAATTTCATTTTGTGGGATGGAGTACCGCGAGCGAATGAAGTGGGGAATCTATCTCGAACCGTGTGTGTCTCTGGTGATTATGTCGGTGCTACAGCGCGGACCCCAATGGGAATTGAAGAGAGAAGGATCACGAGAAGCCAATGCTAAGATCAAGATTACCACAAACCGGCAGGAACTGTGATGCCACTCGGTACCTCTTCGCTTCAAAGCGGAGCGAAGGACCGACCCAGAAGCGCAATTTCAAGCCTCCCCGTGACTCTGCGAGGCTGCTGCTGACCACACACAAACACCGCAGCAGCCAAAGAGGCGCTACCCGTGCTCGTAAAAAGGTATGCATCCAAGCCCACGTCTACTCGACCATCTCAACGTCGCCAGACTCTCCCTTCGCCTCCTTGCTCTCCGTCGCCTTCTTCCCTTTACGTTCCAGAATTGCGCGTCGGTCGCTGTCGAGCTGAGGTAGCCATCAGCAACTGTCTCAAAGGCCCGCACTCGCTCCAGCATTCGAGCCAGCACCATGAATCCCAGCGGCCAGATGCAAGAGCCGAGCTCACCTTCAGGCTGGTGATGACGACGTTGGAAGGGCTGATACCGACGGGCACGGTCGCAGCATTCGACTTCTCCACGGTGACTCGCTCGACGTGGATCACCCATTTCTTGCGGTACACCTGTTCAGGAAATCAACGCTTGAACCGGTGATGAGAAGGAAGGAGGGGGCTGGCTCAACAGAGCAGCGAATTCGGCTGCTATGGCGCCTCTACCCCTTCTTCAACAGGAACTGGTGCTCACCTGGATGACCTTCCCCTCTCTACCCTTATATTTCCCCCGGACAATCAACACCTCGTCATCCTTCCTGATCGGCATTGACCGTGTCTGTGCGCTATCAGCATGATCTCCAGCTTCTCAACGTTATCCTTCAAATAGCTGATGCGAGGACCGGCTATCAAGGACAAGGAAGGCGGAACCCACCGAGTGCTTGCCCCGCAGATCTTTGCTCAGCGACGAAGACATGATCTTGCGCTTGATACCGGAGGAAGCAGCAAAGTGTGCCTTCCTAGACTTGCGGCGATCGGAGGCGAGGCCTAAAGTGGGCGTTATATCATCAGCACAGACTCGACCATAGCAAGATTCCGAGCGGAGCGATGAGTTGGGGAGAAGTAGGAGCAACGAGAGGTCCCCACAGCAGAGCAGACATCAGTCCCCTGACAGTCCAGCTTCGGTCCGTCAAATGAACCTCGACCGTCTATCTTTGTCTTCCCTCAAACCAGCCGCAGTGCCAAGGCCCTTGGCACGGGATTTCATTCTCGGTCGAAACGTATCGGTGAGGAGGTGACGCTGGGATTTGGGATACAGACACAGAGCGTACGCATGTCACAGTACATGAAAGTCGAGACTCACCTCTTGCAGACGCCATTTTGCTTCTTGAGGAATAAGGATGAGAGCGAGCCCGAGAACCGCTCGTTGATTTCTTACAATAAGCAGAAGCAACCGGAAAGCTCAGGCTTGCGGCGTTTCGGACAAATCTCGGGCAACATGGTGGCAGACATTTCACGGTCGGGATTAGTGATAATCTTCGAGCCGAAGGAAGCGGTGCATTGCAGCCCACGAGCCCAAAATGCATACAACCTACAACAATCATGCAGCACAACAGATCATCTAGCTCCCAGAACAACTTCCACCAGTCCGCCTCCCCAAACATGACTGAATGCTTCCCTCACAGCTCCCTTCTTGGGCTGCAACCCCACTTCTAAGACGTAGCTAATCGAGATCTCGGGCGTGGTGAAGCTCTGGACAAGTGTTCGGAGGGCGGTCATAGAACCGCCCGAGGTGGATGGGGAGATGGTGAGTTGTCCCATCAGGTGGACGTCGGTAGCATCGAGTGGGAGGGGTGCGATTCGCTCATCTGGTGAGGCAGAAGGGGGTAGTTCTTCTTGCGGTTCTTCGGTGATCGGCGGGATGGTCGGTCCGTTCGATTGGGTCACCGGCGTCGGTTCGGGCTCCAATGCTGCTGGTTCTGTCGATGGTCGACGTCGGAGGAAGGATGATCGTCTCTCGGAGAAGGATCGTCTCCGCTCGCCGCCGGATGTACTCGGTCGTCGACCGGTTGCTCCGGTTACCGGAGTGGCTGCAGCGTGAGATGAGTATTGACGGCCAGTACCGTTCGCACCGTGAGTCCCGCCGACCGGTCTTTCCTCACCAAGCGTGATACGCGGACTGCCTTCCTGCCATACCTCGATCTTGGACTTCAGCTCCATCCGCCGGATTTCCTTCTCCGTGCTGATCCGGATCATCGTCACCCGCATGAGGCGGATGACGAAGGTAGATTGACGTGGATCGGAGAAGGTTGCTAAGGGGAGTGTGACGGGACTATGGAAGTGAAGGTGAAAGGGGATGGGTGGAGGGATACCATCATGCGCGACGAAGAGGATCGGCGGGGAAGGGAGGAGGAGGGTGACTTCGACGCCGGGTGAGGGGGGTGTTGTGTCTTTCACGGGTGAACCGCCTGTCAGCCTAATAGTCCGCCAGCCGGGGTTTAGCGCATCGCTGGTGGTTAGTTGGCGGAGGCGACGTGGTGGAAGATATGCCCGAGGCTCGTAGATGATAGGTACAGATAGGCTAAACTCGTCAGCTTGACCATGAGGCGAAAGCAACCACTCACGTCTCATTCAGCCGCCAGCCTTTCCGACTGAGCTTAACCCGCAAGACATACTCCACGCCTGCCTGAAGACCGACTTGAAAAACTTGGCATGACGGCGGGAGCTCGAAATCCTCGTCGCGGTAATGATGTGCTGGGATTTTGAGCGAAAAGGAGAAGGTCTGGCCGGGAATCATGAACACCTGAGGCTCCTTGCCATTTGTTGCCGGTGAATCAGACGCGAAATGATCCACGTTTTCCGGTGAAGTGGTCGTGGTGGGTGAGAGGATTGAGCCCTGTGGTAGTGGCGGTACTTGAGCCGATGTTGAGTTCGATGGCCATTCTGATGCGGAACTCGCCGTCTCTGGCGTTTCTGGAGGCCATAATACAGCCCGCCGCCGCGCTAATGGCATCGTGTCGATGAGAGTGTACTGTCCTCTCACATAGTACGACGTGTTCACCAATCCCAGGATCTACATCCCGGTCAATCCAGCTCAAGAAGCCCAACGGAGATTACACTCACCGATGCCTCTAGCCCTATCACATGATCGACCTTCCCCACGTCTATTCGCCCTTCCACGACGCCACCCCTGCCCAGTCTAATAAAGATCGGTCCAGTGCCATTATCGTTCATCCTCTGTCCTCCCCTCGTAATGGTCAATCGCAGCTTTTTCCCGCCTGTCGACATCTCTTCGGCTTGCAGTCCTTGGTTTTCGGGCTGATCAGCTCGGTTCACCGAACTCGTCATGGCGCTGAAGAATGCTGCGGCCGGGTGATTTTGGTCGAGATGGACGGAGGAGATGAGGCGAAGCTCGTCATGAGCTAGATGGGCGTTGTAAGCTGGAAGGGCATTGGCAGGTGGTGGAGGCAGCTCGATAGGGAGTTGCAGGGGAGCTTCGGACCCGTTCGGTGCCTCTAGTGGCGGAGGCGGTTCATGGCGAAATAATACTGGCAGGGTAGCTCGCCGCAATGGGAGAAGGCTAGGTTGAGGTAGTGGTCGAAGTGCTCGAGGCACGAGAGGATCGTCTCCGTCCTCCTCTTCCCCTTCTTCCACCCCTCCATCCTGTCGTATAGGTGGGGGCGACGCGAAATAATCTCGCACCAGCCGCTGTCCATCTCCGGGACTCAAGAAGGATGCCCTTCTCACAGCACCTTCAACAGGGCTTTGCATCTGTGCGTCATAATAACTCGGGACCGCCAATGCTGCCGGTCGTGGCGCATAGCTCGGTAGGCCAGTGACATCTCGAGATTGAGTAGCGGGGACGGCTTCCGAGGTAGACCGGGATGCGACTGGTCGAGAGTCAGCAGCTGGCGGAGCGGTGTTGGCAAAAGCGGATGGTTCCAAGGGGATGATGGAGGATACTCGGGTTGTTGGTTGATCAGATGGAGATGACGAGCTGGAGGGCGAGGCTTGGGAGTATGATTGCGTACGATTCTTGCGGAAAACGTTCATGTTGTGTAGGATGATTCTCGCATGGCGCTGTCTGGCCCAGGCGTAAGAGGAAGAGAGTCAGGCAGAAGAATAGAATCTCCTGGCTGCACTGTCACAGGGAACGTCAATACAGAGGGGTAAGGTTCTATGTTCCGCGGGAGTGAGTCGAGATCGGCGTGCCCTGCAGGCTGATCAGGGGAAATTTCCCGATTCAACGAACTTTTTCCAGATTGGTGCCTTTGTTTCTGACGTGGATTAGTCCCGTCAACGTTCCCTTGTTCTTCCCATACATAAAATCTCGCATGATCTTTGCCATCACCCAGACATCTGTTCTTACCTTTATACTCGCCGCTATCTGCATGCCTTTCCTCCCTGTTTCAATCACTAGACCAGCACTCAAACTCGTCCGACCCGCCGCCAATCTTAACGGATTACCGATCAACGCCACCCGATTCGCAGGAATCTTGTCCCCCTTTGCCCTCTTCTCCTCTTCAGCTAGCTCGAATCAGAACGAGATGAGCGCACCGAAAGTTCAGAAGAGTAATAATGAATGGCAGGCTCAGCTGTCGCCACAACAGGTGAGTCCAGCTTCATCAAGTCAGCGATCTCGTCCCAACAGCGGGCCGAGAGCACTGTGATGGCAGCTGACATCGCGATTCAGTTCCGAGTGTTAAGGCAGAAGGGAACCGAAGCTCCGGGATCTTCCCCATTCGATAAGAGGAACGAGCCTGGAGTGTATGGTGGGTCCTTTCGAGTCTGTACCCGATCTCTACTGAGCCTTCATCCAGCCTGCGCAGGATGTGATGCCCCGTTGTACACCTCGAAAACGAAATTGTGAGACGGCGATCACACGTAGCTTCCAGCAGCTGTGTAAACAATGATGCTGGATGCTGACAAGCGATTGCTCAGCAATTCCGGCTGTGGATGGCCCGCATTCTTCGATACTGTTCCCGGAGCGGTCATCCGCCATGAGGATCGGTCAATGTTCCAGTCGCGGATCGAGATCATGTGTGCAAACTGGTCAGTTCCCGCTTGTTCGCTAGCCGAGTCCAGGCTGTGCGTCCACGGTCGGTACTGATGAATATCTGCAGTGGCGGACACCTTGGACATGTCTTCAAGGGCGAGGGCTTCCCTACACCCACGGATGAGCGGTGAGTTGGCTCTCCTCTTGTGCTATTACCTACCTAAGGTGGAGCAGTTACCTTTTCGAGGCTGACGTATTTAAGTCATTGCGTAAATGGAGTTTCATTGAACTTCAAGGAGGATGAGAACCAGTAGATTTAGTCCTCATCCTTTAATAGACATTCATTTACATGCATTATCGGTATTTTCAAGATGTCCGATCCATGCTTCGTTTCCTCAAGAGATCATCTTCTCCGGCCCATGCTTGAGTCGACTTGATATGAGAACAAAGGGGTCCCGGCCGCGTCCGTTTAGGCTAAAATGCCATCAATAAGTAACATAAAGATTCCCTCAGCCCGGAGAATCTCGGATGACCACCAGGCTGTGTGTGAACAATTTTATCAGCAGCTTTCATGGGGTCCACCGGAAGCCGCCTCCACATGAGGGGTTCAAAGAAGTCCCTGTATTCTGGAGACGCGATCACTTGCCACCTCCCTTTCATCGCTTATCGGCTCCACCTCACTCACACAAGACTAGCGCCATGTCGCGGCGTCAGAAGGCCAAAGACCAAAGGGCCTTTGTGCTCGCCACAACCACCGCTCCACACCCCGTCTCACGTGAGATGTCCGTCAACGTCGAAACTCCCCGTCCCCCTTCTCCCGATCAGCCCTCCCCAAGTTCTGCACTCGAGGACGTCAATTCGGCCCATGAGGCCTCACCCACATCGACAATCGGAGCTCATCATTCTTCAAAAACGCAAGAGGCTGGCGGGCCGGGATTGAAGCCTCCGACGACTGGGCAGATGAACAAGCATGGAACAGGACGAGATGTGGAAAAGCAGGCTCCTAGGCCGACTGAAAGCCCAGTGAAGAAGGGGGAGGACGATGATCAATGGATAGTCAAGTGGGATGGTGATGATGATCCCAAAGATCCTCTCAATATGCCGACCTGGAGAAAACAGCTCGTCCTTTCTTACCTGAGTGGTGAAGCCGAGCTGACCAGGATGCACATAGGGTCATGACGGCCGTCCTGGCATTCTCGTGTGCATGTGTCACATGTTGCTCGAGTGTGGCGGGTTTCACATATCCCGGAATGGAGGCGGATTTACATGTCAGCGAGGAAGTGTGTATCCTGAGCATCAGCTTGTTCGTAGTCGGACTCGGCACTGGCCCCCGTGAGTTCCTCTTCCAAAAGAATCGAGCGGTGCTGATGGGAAACCCAGTCTTTCTCGGGCCTACATCCGAGTTCTTGGGGCGGAGTAGGGTGCTACACCACAGTTTTGCGTGGTTCTTCCGTGAGTCTTCAAAATGGGCCGACGCCTTGAGCTTACTGGCCAATCTGCTAGTCCTCAATTTCCCTGTGGCTTTGGGTGAGCTCTGAGCCATCAGATTCGCAAGCATCGGCTGACCTCTCTCAGCCAACCACATCGAGGTCCACCTCATCTTCCGCTTCCTCACCGGTTTCGCCGGATCCGCCTTCCTGTCCGTCTCAGGCGGGGCTATCACCGACGTCTACCCAAATGCCAAAGTCGCCACGTATGTGTATCTCTCATGACCACCTCCCACCGACTGAACGTGCCTTCAGACCAATGGTGTTCTTCTCGGCTTCCCCCTTCATCGGTCCCGTGCTCGGACCGCTCATATCGGGATTCATCAACCAGAACACCGATTGGCGATGGTCATACTACACCATCATCATCTGGGCGGCTGTCATGTTCGCGCTGCTCATGGTGTTCGTGCCTGAGACCTTCAGTCCTGAGCTATTGCGCCGAAGGGCTGTCCAGTAAGGCCCAGAACTCCCGAGATGGCGGCATCAGTGCTCATCCGAGTAGGAAGAGGAAGGAGACTGGGGAAGACCGATGGCTCGCCCCGGTCGAGAAAATGCACCGCACTCTCATCGAGGCTCTGCACAAGAGCATCAAGACGCCTTTCAGTGAGCTAGCCCGACTCCCTATCTATTGAGTGTCGACTGATCGATCCCTGCAGTTCTGTTGACCACGCAACCGATGGTTCTTTTCCTCGATCTCTGGTCCGCATTTATCCTCGGGATCCTCTACCTATCTTTCGGTGGCGTGCCGTACATCTTCCGGACTCAATATGGCTTGTGAGTCGCCGTTTACTCCTTCTCGTTGCAATTTGACCAAGGGCAAAAGTACTGTCGAGCAGACCGGCATGTCTTTCCTCGGAATCGGCTTGGGTCAGGTCATTGCCGTTGCTACCCAACCCTTGTTCAATCGGTACATCCTTTCTTTCCATGTCCACCCTACAAAACTATACTGACAAGTCTGTCAGGCAATACCGGAAATCGGCTCAAGCAAACGGCGGCAAGGCTCCTCCCGAAGCGCGTCTCATCGCTGGGATGTTCGGCGCCTTCCTCTGCCCCTTTGGTCTCCTCCTCTTCGGCCTCACATCATTCCGAGACGTCCCTTGGATCATCCCGATCCTCAGCTCGTCCTTCTTCGGAGTCGGTATGGTCTACGCGTACACCAGCACGTTCACCTACCTCGTCGAGTACGTCCATCCCCTCACCTGTTTACCGTCGAGAAGCTGACTAGACGGACTTTAGTGCGTACAGACCGGTAGCAGCCAGTGCCCTGGCGTCCAATAGCTTTCTGCGATCAGCGTTCGCCGCGGGCTTCCCTTTGTGGGTCCTGCTCGTGTTCGATCTCGAGACGTGGCTGATGAGACATAGGTTCGGGGGACAGATGTACATGCGACTAGGCGCGGTGGGAGGAACATGCCTGCTCGGCGGGTTGATGGTGCTGTTCATCCCATTACCATTCATCTTCCATCGGATAGGAGGGCGGGTACGGGAAAAATCCGAGCTTGCCGCGTCGTAGATCTGTATGCATGAGACATATTCCGGACCGTCTGTTTCTCTTCCAGCATTTTGAAGTGAATGACACCCTCTGGATCGCGATTTGGTCCAGAATCTTCAAATGCGGAGATGGACATTGCCTCTCAGCTATGTCAGCAAAGACGCCGGACTACGCGGGACGAAACGGTTGAGATCATATGCGGTTCACCAAGTCCTTGAGGTACCTATGCATGCAGGGTATACTCCAGATGCCCATCAGATTATGCCTGGCCTCGCTCTCGCTTTTCCCGAAAGAACGCTGCGATCGCCCTCGCGGCTCCACTATACTCTTCCTGCACCTTTACGTCCTCGCCAATCCATCCGGGAAGCTTGTTCCGGATCCGCGGGGTGGCATAGCGCTTGTCGACGAGGAGGATGGTCGCAAAGTCATTGACGTGGCGGATCGCTCGACCTGAGATATATCGCGACGCTATTAGAATCACACTTGTTGAGGAAGATCGGACACACCGATAGACTGATTGACGGCTCGCATGCAGAGATTCTGATACACTCGTAGGTGACGTCGACAATTCAGATATGAGGGATTCACCTCGTATAGTTCTTTCGCAGCATCTTTCCCTGCCCCAGGTAGCTTCTCGACATACCGCATCCGCTCCTGTAGCTCAACGGAGCCTACATTGGCGAACGGCAGTCCAACCATGATGACGCATCGACCCAGTCTATCCGAAAAGTTGATCCCTGTCTCGAACGTCAGATCGCTAGTCGAGTCAGACTTGCTTGCAGGTGGACGGACCTTCCGAAAGCTTGCCTCCGACCACGGCAAACAGGAGCGCTCCGGTTCTGCGAGACTTCTCGCCAGATGCGGCTGCTTCCGACTGCTCTCGTCAGCCATGCGGCGCCAGTCAGACTTACCGATGATATGGCCAAGGCGTAATCGCGAAGGACAGAGTCCACATCACCCGATGTCTTGGGCTCATAGAACATCTTGGGCCTCATCAGTCTACCATGTTGCCCTGATGTACAGTGCGTACCTGTTTCCGCTCGCCCAATCGCTGCAAGAGACCAGATCGAGTCCAACTTGTCTTGACTTTGTCCAGAAAAGCATATGAGGGGAGAAAGACAACCACTCCGTCGGGCACAAGGCCTATCGTTGACTGAATCACCGCGCCTAGCTCGGCCAGCTTTTGTGGATATCAGCAAAGCGTTCTCGATGAAAGAGAGTGCACCTGCCAGCGACTCGTCCTCGCGGTTCGCATATTTGAACTCGAACTCCAACTTTCGCGGTCCCTGACAGATGACTTGGGTAAGGAGGTTGATCTTAGGTATGACATGAGCGCAAGAGAGGGTTGAAAAGCGGTCAGGCGGGATAGTCGGGAAAAGCTGTCGCAGGAAGTCTGATATCTGCCGGAGTATTGGCATAACGCAAACGGAAGAAGAGCGACGTACAGGCTCCATCGTCCCGCCGGCCAGGACGACACTCCGAGCCTGTTCCACGACCTCTCTGAACCTCTCAGCGGGATTGAGGAGGATATATTTCATCGTGACAATCGACCCTATACCAGTTCTCTCGCTTGATAGCAGTACTCTTCCATCGTCTCGCGCATCGGTGAGCGAGAGCAAAAACGACTCGACAAGGTGAAAAGCCGCTACGGATGCATGCTTGGCGGCGGTCGATCTTGCTCCGTTCGATTCTGCCTTTGATAAGCCCTCAGTACCCATGATGTTGGGAACTGACCTTTCTTCGCGGTAACTTCGGCGGTCTTCTCCGCAAACCCGCTGACCTTCCGTGCTAATTTGCTCTCCTTGAGGTAACTGACCAGTTCCATGAGGTTCACCTGATCGCTTCCACCTCCTACTTTAGCCATCAACGTATTGGCGTCTAGCATTTCCGCCTTGCCGTTGTTGAACGCGGCCTCGCCACAAAGGCGAGATAAGCCTTGAAGAACATTTAGTGTCTGGCGGATCCAGAGCGCGTGTACGGGTTTGAGGCGGTTGCGAAAGCGATGGAGGTATTGCTGAAGCTGGGAAACTGCACTGGGGAGCTGGTTCGATGAAATCGAGGTCGAATGGATCGATAGTAGGGTATCGATAAGGTCTATATGGACCATCAGGGGGTTCTTGCCGCCCAGAGGGATTGCTCACTATGGGCTTCGTCGATTACCACAATCTGGTCTTTCAGGTCGATTTCAAGGGCCTCTCGAGCATTCTTTTGTAGCAAAAGGTTGTACGGGAGCGTGACCAGCTTATAATCATCAACGAAATGTTTGCCAGGCGTATTTTCGACGTACTTGGGCTTGCTTCACCGCTTTGCGGGTAGCGTAGTACGGACAAACGCAAGTATTCTTGCCCATTGTCACGATATCCTCGATATCTCGCACTGTTGCCTACGTCACGTCAGTCATTCAGGCTTGAAACTAGAGGCCGTACGAAACGCACCAGAACCGCATCTCGTGCTTCGGCCATCGAGCTTTCGTCCGCCTTGCTTGGCAGAAAGTCGCACCTCGCCTTTCCTGCAGGGCTTCAGCTCCATCTCGTCTTTGTGTTACACGCCAATGCCTTACCCGACTTCTGCATATCAAGACACGCCTCGTTCATCCGCTCATCTCCTCCACCTTTCGCTAGCGCTCGCACTTTCTCGTTGATGCACAGCTGCTTCCGACTGCCGAGCGGCACCATACTGATCCCAGGTCTCTCTTCACTTGCATCTCCGGCCAGCAATGAATTCGCAAAGGAGGTTTTGAGGAGCTCGGATGTGAGTTGGCGGAGTTGAGTATGCGTTCGAGAAGTATAGTAGATCTAGGGATGTAAGCAAAATCAAAGGCCATGGGCGTACTTTGGGGACGTCCTCTTCCCTTTCTTCCTCAACGTGGGCTTTCGGTCTTGACGCCTCATACCTGCCATGCTCAGCTCAGCCTGCTACCCTCTCCAGTGTGCTTACTTCGCCATCAATTCCTGCACCTCCTTGGAAAGGTGTACTCCATCCGTTTGATCCTTCTTATCCTCCTTATCCTCCGGTAAGAACTCATCGTCGTCCAACCCTCCACTTCCCGCTGGCCCCTTAGTACTGCCTCGCTTCGCTTTCTTGGTCTCCGGGTGCCGAAAAGCTTTCGAGCCATTGGCGAGCTTTGCCTTTCGCTCCTTCGCCCGGACTGCCGCTAGACGAGCTTGACGTGCTTCCTGTGCGGCTCGGAGGTCCGCGAATTGAGACTTCACGGCGTGCTCTATGACCCAAGGTGGGTCTGAAGGCGTTCAGTAAAGCTCTGGTCTTCGTAGGTAGACATACCATCCGGGTCATCCGCACTCAGTTCGGCTCGCAAGCTGAGCTCCGCTTGTTCATCTAATCGCCGTTGATGCGCTGCAAGCCAAGTGAGGGTGGAGGTGAGGAGTGTTAGCGATTTGCCGGTGCCGGTAGGAGATTCTACCTCGAGTCACATTCAGTCGGCTGCAACTTTGACAGTCTGCCTTACTATGGCTATCTTGCGATCTTCGATGGCACGAAAGACCGTCTGCATGAGCTGTAGCTGGATGTCATACGGTTTTGGGTATGGGAAGTCGAATGTCTCGGGAGTTGGCAGTGGAGGGAGCTCGACAGCTGACATCGGGAATGATGTGTCCGTGTCGAAGCTAAGCAGTCTTCCATGGTCGAGCGCAAGCTGACACTATGCTGCCAGGTAGAGGTGACGGGGATGACGGACACAATGAGAGACGCAGAAAGACTCTGACGCGTGGACTTGTTCGACGCGTTGCCGGTGGGGCACCGAAGTCTAGACAATTGATTAAGCCGAAATAGGCGGAAAGGAAGTACCAGCGTACAACGCGGAGCATCACCAAGTGAGTAAGTAGGCTGTGGATTTAGTGAATAACCCTGATGATTCTCCAGTGATCGTGTCGAGGATCCCTCGACTCAACACCCGATGTTCAGCCGAATGATCCATGCACGAGACGCTTATCGCAAGCTCAAGGAGACCGGCGAGACCCAGCCGCTCACTAAGGCCGCTTCGTGAGTCCTTCCCTTTGATCGTCTCATTGGTATCGCTGATCCGTGCTCAGCTTCCTTACGGCACGCGAAGTCATGTCGATGTGAGATCTCGGTGCGAACCAAGTGACTATCCCCGCAGGCGTCCTCGACGATCTCATGTCCACATCCCGCCTCCCTATGTACAAGAAGGGTAAGGAGGCGGAATGACAGCAGCGCATTGGATGAAAGCTTGACCAGCCGCACCTTCAATGGGCTTCTTGGAAGCCGCCTGCGGGGGACTCTTCCGATAAATCATTGGCCAAGAAGACCACGTCGGACCCCTCCGGCACGATCGTGCAGCCGACATGAAGATGGCTTCGACCGATTGTCGATTACCTCCAGGACGGCGTGTTGGATGAGTACACTTAGAAGGACGATCTGGCGAGGATCAGGTTGAGGGTTGCGTTGGAGCTGTGCCGTGCTGTCGAGGAGGAGTCGAGAGTGGAGATCCAGAGGAATTAGGGACTCACCGAGTGAACCATCCGAACTCTATACTTTCTCGGCTTCGCGAAATACTTGTACGAAATGGCTTGGTATATATGGATACACTGCTCAGTGAAAATCGTCCACTGATTCAAGTCGGCAAAGACGTCTTTCTACTTGCTCTGGACACTGAGTGAAGTTTCTGTCCGAATTGGTTGATGAGAAATGGAGTACATCAGTACCCGGCTCGTTGTCGGTTCAGCCAAATGCTAGAGCTCATCGACTATGAATCTCTGCCTCATTGCAAATGCTACAACCTACACTATGGCCTTGAAGAATGTTGGTACATCTAAACCCTACCAGCTATGCAGAACTCCTACATCTAATCGATCTCAGCCCTCTTCATCGCGAGCTGCGGCTCTGGCCCTGCTTCACCTCCTTGCTCCTTCGACCTGAAACGAAGTCCTCGTCAGCTTGGGTTGCTTCCGTACGAGATGCCCAACTCACTCCTCCGGCGCCTCCGCCTCTGCCTTCTTCTTTTTCTTCTTGTCCAATTGTGAATCAAGGTAAGCGTCCATCTGGTCGCTGCTCTCGCTGTATCGGTCATCAGCTTATGGGTCCGCCACTCTCAGGGTCCGCCACCTCCGAGGGGGGACTCACAATGGCCTAGGTCCGAGCAATATCCGCATGTCCTCCCTCGTAATCACCTCCTTGTCAAGCAACAGCCTCGCAACCTTCTCCACCTCCGCCTTCTTCTCAGTCAACAGCTCAGTCGTCCGTCGATGTGCCTGTCGGACCATGTTGTGCACAGCCTTGTCCAACGCCTGTGCCGTCGCCTCACTGAATGGCTTCTGGAAGCCCTCGCCCTGTTGATCTCGGCCACCATACGAGATTGGCCCGATGTCGGCGTCCATCCCGTAATTCGCGCAGACCTCGAATGCCATCTTGGTAATCTTCTGCAGGTCATCCTGCGCGCCAGTCGTGATCGAGCCGAAGAAGATCTCCTCGGAGACTCGGCCGCCCAAGGTCATAGACATTCGGTCCATCAACTGCTCTGTCGAGAACAGGAACTTCTCTTTAGGGAGGTACTGGGTAATGTCAGCGTGCGTCCCGGCCTCACGGGAATGGTCTCACCTGGGCATAACCGAGAGCTCCGACTCCACGAGGGATGATCGACACCTTGAGCAGGGGATCCGCATGCTCGAGATACCATCCGCAGACCGCATGGCCCGCCTCGTGATACGCCACGGTCTTCTTCTCGTCCTTCCCAAGAACCCTGGTCTTCCGCTCGAGACCAGCGATAACACGCTCGATGGCACCGTCGAAGTCATCTTCGCTGACTGAGTCGCCGCTTCTCCGCGCTGCTCGCAGTGCTCCCTCGTTGCAGACGTTCGCGATGTCCGCACCGGAGAATCCAGGAGTGAGTAGAGCCAGCTTCTCGGCGATAGACTCGAGGCTGAGATCGGTCGATAGAGTGATGGGCCCGAGATGGACCTTGAAGATCTGTCGGCGCCCGCCGATGTCCGGCCGGTCTATGGCGATATGACGATCGAATCGCCCAGGTCGCATCAAGGCGTTGTCGAGCACATCCGGCCGGTTCGTACCAGCCAACACTACCACATGCTCACTTGTGCCGAAACCGTCCATCTCGACGAGCAGCTGATTCAGTGTCGACTCCCGCTCGTCATTCCCGCCAAAGCCACCGCCCTTGCCTCGAGATTTGCCGATCGCGTCGATCTCATCCACGAAGATGATGCAGGGTGCGTGCTTTTTGGCATTGGCGAAGAGGTCGCGTACTCGAGACGGACCGACACCAACGAACATCTCGACGAACTCGGACCCGGAGACGGAGAGGAAGGGAACGGCTGCCTCTCCGGCTGTTGCTTTGGCAAGCAACGTCTTACCGGTACCAGGTGGTCCGGAGAGGATCGCACCACGAGGGATCTTCGCACCGAGCTTCTCGTACTTTTGGGGCTCTTTGAGGAATTTCACGAATTCCATGATTTCCTATGAAAGATGAGCATGAACGCAAATTCCATACAAGGACTCACCTCCTTCGCCTCGTCCATTCCCGCGACGTCCTTGAATCGTACTGAGACCGCCTCGTCCTTGTTGAACATCTTTGCTTTGCTCTTCCCAACACCAAAGATCCCACCACCGGGTCCACCACCGCCCATCCCGGAAGCCGATCTTCGCATACTCCAGACAAGCAAACCAGCGATCAGGAGGGTCGGGGCGAAGTGGAGGAATGTCTGGAAGGTGGAGACCTCGTCTCGATATGACATAGGTATTCGTTCGGCGGGAGGGATGCCAAGCTCGTCCTGAGTTGAAATGAGGAGAGATTCGAACGATTCGAGGGAGCCGATGGTGAATTGGTAGGGTGCCGGGCCATGGGATGGAGATGGCAATGGTGTGCCACCGTTGGCGTTCGGACTCGAGGAAGGTTGGATGGGGTTGTGCAAGTGGACTTTGACTTTGCTGCGATTGACGACTTCGAGGGATGACACGAGACCGCGAGCGAGAAGCGAGTTGCGGCTGCGGCATGTCAGTTATAGATCATGATGCACGCAATAGACACTCACAACTCCTGCCAAGTGATTTCCCGAGCACTCTCGCCGGGCGATGTCAAGCTCCATAATGTATACGTGCTAGAGTGGGGATCGGATCAGCATAATCATAGTGGAAGGCTTGCTTCTCACCAGACCACAGCCAATAGCAGCTGATTTGGAGTCATCCCACCAAACCCTCCCGGCCCTCCTGGTCCGCCTCCACGACCACCCGATCCTCCTCCGCCTCCCATCGCAGCCCTCTTCCCGGCCATCCCGCCTTGGAAATCGCTCAATTTAGGCCGTCTTGCTGCCTCTTCCTCGGCTGCCTCGGCTGCCTTACCTTCCTTACCCTCACCCCCAAGACCTGGCAGACCGACATCGGGCTTCTTTGGTAACGATGGTCCGGCTGGAGCATCGACACCAGCAGGTTTGGGCGCAACAGCACTTCCTTTCTTGGACTCGCCACCGAAGAGGGACTCGAGACCGGCAGGTGGAGGTGTGTTGTTGGATGGTTGGGGTGAGCTAGAGGGGGTGGCATAAAGACGGGTAGCGGATAGTGGTCGGAAATAGCGAGGGGAGGCACGAGCGAGGTGGCGGAGGGATGCGACGCGAAGCGACATGATCGAGATCGAGGGTTGGATGGGAATATCGGGATGATATGGAAGCTAGGCGGAGCTCTCAGAAGCTATCCATGTATAGGTAGAGATTTCGCAAGATATTCTACAGGTTTATAAGACAGGCAAAATGTCGATCTTGACCTTGGATCGAGCGAGACACGAGAGCGGTTCTGCCGAAGCCGGGTCCGACGGAATCAATTTGATAAACCGAAAATCATCGACTTTTCCCCAGATTTGTTACCCCACATTGTGCTCGCGGGAAGCCTCTCTTCTTCGCAGAATCGTACCCCCGCTTCAGAGCTCCGACGACTCCCAGTCGGTATGCGGCTTATTCTGCTTGCCCTGTCGGTATTGCTGGTGCAGACAGCAGCTGTGAAACCCGAGGACTGGAAATCATGCTCCCAATCATCATTCTGTCGTCGGCTTCGAGGTATCGGCTCACGGCAAGCAACAGCTCCGACGGGTTCCTTCCACTCGCCATACTCCCTTGGAGCGTCGGTTGCTACCGCTGGGACCGCTTCCGACGAAGCTTCATGGACCTGGCCCCTCAAGTCCAGCTTGTACCCCGAAATCAGCTTTGAGCTTCGGGTTGACGTGCTGGCAAAGGGCGACGGTATCGCTAGACTGCGAATAGACGAGCTAAGGTCTGAGACACCCTTCAATAGATACAACGAGACCGCTAGATGGGCGTTGCTAGAGTCTGAGCCGCCCCTCGGCTTCGCCAAGCTCTCAAGCTCCTCAGGGAAGAGTACCATCTCTTACGGCCCTGCCACTTCTTTCTCCCTCGAGATCAGCCATTCACCACTCAAGATTGTGCAGTCACGTAATGGCAAGCCCGAGATCGTTCTCAACGATAGATCACTATTCCACATGGAGCATTTCCGGATCAAGGAGCTCGAGAAGATTGAGGAGGATGTCAGCGAGGGGGAGCAGATGGTGTTGAAGGGAGGCGAGATGGACCGATCCTGGTTCGAGGAGAGTGATGAAGATCTGTTCGAAGAGAGGTGGAAAAAGTGGACCGACAGCAAGCCGAAGGGTGAGTCTAGCAATCCTGCACGTCATTGACTGGTTTAGGTCCTGAGGCGTTGTCGATTGACCTCACATTCCCTGGTTATCAGCATGTGTACGGTCTTCCGGAACATGCTTCGCCACTGTCTCTTCCTGACACTATCGGTCCGAGCGCTCGTTACACCGATCCATACCGACTATTCAACGTTGACATCTTCGAGTATCTCGCCGATTCCTCAATGTCGCTCTACGGTAACATCCCTCTCCTTCACGCTCACTCGAAAACGTCATCGGTCGGTGTCCTCAACCTCGTCGGCTCGGAAACATGGGTAGATGTGCTGCACGAGAAAGACGGCGTCAAGACCCATTGGATGTCGGAGTCGGGCATTCTCGATCTCCTTCTTCTACCGGGACCGAGGCCTGAGAACTTGTCCGAGCAGTTTGCTATGCTCACCGGACCTACACCGCTACCTCCCCAGTGGTCAACCGCGTATCACCAATGTCGATGGAACTACGTGGACGAAGACGACGTCCTGGATGTTGACAGCCGATTCGACGAGGCCGATATCCCGCTCGATGTGACATGGCTGGATATCGAGTATGCAGAAGAGCACCGGTACTTCGACTGGGATAGCAAGTACTTCCCGGATCCGGTTAGAATGCTCAACAAAGTGGCGGATAAGGGACGAAAGGTCTGCTCATCTGCTCCATATTTTTCCCGTCGCTGATACATGCCTAGATGGTGGCGATCGTAGACCCACACATTAAGAGAACGGACTCCTTCCGGATCTACAAGGACGCGCTGGACCTTGACATCATCATGAAGAAGGCGGATGGGACCAATTTTGAGGGATGGTGCTGGACGGGCAGTAGTGTATGGGTGGACTTCTTCAACGAGAAGAGCTGGGACTGGTGGACGAGGATGTTCCAGTTCAAGACATGGAAGGTCTGTGGAGAAGTGCCACCAAAGACACGGGTACTGACGACAAAGGAATCCTCACCTGCGCTCTTCATCTGGAACGACATGAATGAAGTAGGAAACCTCCTCTTGGGTCCTAGGCTGATATTCCTAGCCTTCGGTCTTTGACGGCCCTGAGATTACCGTCCCCAAAGACACGATACACGCCGGCGGATGGGAGAACCGCGATGTACACAACATCAATGGCATGCTGTTTGTAGGTGCTTGTCCTTCGGGTCTTGGTCCCCTGACTCAAGGTCCCGCAGCACAAGCAGACGAGTGATGCGCTTATCGCTCGAGATTCACCAGCGAGGCGGCCGTTTGTGCTATCACGTAGCTTCTTTGCGGGGTCCCAGCGGTATGGCGCGATTTGGTGAACACAAATATCACCCGTCGATGAAATCCTGACAAAGCATAATGGTAGGACTGGTGACAATCTGGGAGACTGGGGTACGTCATGCGAGGATAGAGGATCGCACTCAGCTAACTTCGGGTCTTAGAACACCTTGCTGGACAGACCGCAATGCTTCTCTCAAACAATATAGCCGGCATGTCCTTCGCCGGAGCGGATGTCGGAGGCTTCTTCGGCAATCCGTCCCCGCAACTACTCGTCCGATGGTACCAATCAGGCGCATTCATGCCCTTCTTCCGCGGACATGCGCACATCGATACCAAGAGGCGGGAACCATACCTATTCGAGGAGCCCATCCGGGGGTACTTGCGAGATGCGATTCGCTTGAGGTATCAGATGCTTCCTCTGTGGTACAACGCTTTTCATGATGCGAGTTTGACGGGAGCACCAATCATGCGGTGAGGACTTCATCCAGGTGAGATGTGATTGCGCTCATAATGTCTAGACCGCAATATGTGGTCTTCCCGGAAGACGAGCAAGGTTTCGGCATTGACGACCAATTCTACCTCGGTGATTCCGGAGTACTCGTCAAGCCTGTCACCACCGAAGGCGCCACTACCACCGAAGTCTATATATCCGATAGCCAGGTCCGCCTATCTCCGAGCATTCTACTTGGGTGCTGATTTGGCATTTACAGACATATTACGACTACTTCACCCAAAATCTCTACCCTCCTTCATCGAACCGAATCACCCTCAACACCCCTCTGTCGACCTTCCCGGTGCTCATCCAAGGCGGCTCCATCCTTCCCATCCGACAACGCGTCCGGCGCTCTTCGCCACTCATGTGGCAGGACCCTTTCACCTTCATCGTTGCGCTCTCAAAAGACGCGACGGCAAGTGGTCAGCTCTACCTCGACGATGGTGTCGGCTATGGCTACGAGAAGGGCGAGTATGTCTGGCGAGAGCTCAGCTTCTTGAATGGCGTATTGCGGTCCACCGACATGTCTGCGAAGGCTAGCATTGCAATCGCACCCTACCAGGAGAAGAATGGATGGGCTCAGGCGATTGGGCATGTCAAGGTGGAGCAGCTCGTCGTACTGGGTCTGAAGTCCGAGCCGAAGAGCGTGACGGTAGCTGGGCAGAGAGTGCAGTGGTCTTACGAGGCGGGTGCGGCGAGTGGGGGGAAACAGGAAGGGACGGCGTCGAGGTTGACGATCAAGAACCCGGGAGTGGGTGTCGTGAGCGGATGGGAGGTAGTCATTGCTTGAGTAGGGAGCATATGAGGAGAACAGAGGAATAGAACACCAATGCATTTGCGAGCCAAACCACCGCGCCTGGCTTTTGGTTGTCAATACAAGGATTCATTTATCGATGCTTGCTAGATGATACCGATCCCCTTCGCCGGCTTCAGCCCACGCGTATGCCAAGCAGCAAGCCTGCCATGAAGCTCGCGCGCTCTGCGAGTTCGTCAGCGCATTCCCCTTGGCAAGAACAACCATATGATAGGTAGAGTGAGTGGGAAGCTACTGACGCTGGAAGTTGGCAGTGACGAAATCTACAAACCAAGCCCAAGCCCCTCCTACGGATGGAGCCTGGAACTTCCCCTCCGCCGTCTTTGTCCCGAACGCCGAATCGTATCGCCCAGCCAGGCGAGCCCAGTCGACGGTGATGAATGATCTCGAAGACATGTACTACACAGCACCATCAGCTTCCATCGAGACTGCTTGATCTGGCTGGATGACTTACCTGGAGAAGGACAAACACGCCACCCAGGAGAAACGCGATCGCCCTCAAACCCTTCTTCAAAAATACCCCCGTACAGATCCCACACACCGTCCCGAATCCCAGCTCGTACACGCTAAGTATACTCTGAGGGGGATTCCCGCCTCCGACTTGTGGGGTCGGAGGCGGAGCGGACTGGCATTGCAGGGACCGTTTAGGGGCGAGATTGTTGTAGGCTATGGAGAGGCCAAGACCGAGGGCGGCATAATAGCGGAAACCCAAGCGGGAGGCTGGAGCGGATCGAGATTTGGCTACTGCTATGGCTGGAGGTGAGGGGGAGCGGAAGGGATTGGGTGGAGGAGCTCGGGGAGCTTGGGATTCATTGGGAAGGAAGTGGAAGAGGCGCTTGGCTGGGGCTGTGGGTCGAGCGTGGGTGGCTCGGACGAGATGAGGGAGGAGGCCTGTACGGAATGACATGACGAGAGATCTGGTCAGGATGTGGTAAATTCTGCGTTGGTCTGGCGTAAGTGAGAGTGTCGGTCAACATCGCTCGCTTCCTCGATGAGGGCTGAAACGGACATTGTGCAATCTCCGTTTTATAGTAAGTTGAAACCGATTTGTTGACAACGCGAGAAATCGCTTCTCGAGTGTCTCCAAGCTTGAGCTCAGCCATGTCAGCTCTGGAGTGGTCCCTCCTCAGAGGTGCTACGTCCTTTGACCAACCTCAGCCTTCTCGTTCGTATAGCCTCGCAGTTTCGCTCGTCGAAGCCGATTTCAAGGCTGTCCTCTTCTCTGCCGAGGCGAAGCATGTCTTCGAAAGGAGTCCGAAGCTCTTCGAGGGTTTAGCCGAGCTGCAAGAAGGACCTACAGCTACTCATCTGGCCCTTGGTCGAGATGATCAGTTCATCCTCTATACAGTGGCCATCGCTCTTCTCCAATCTTTTGTCCAATCGAACTGGACCGGTCCGGACTTGACTTTCGCTCCCCTCGATTTGATCCCTTCCTCAGGCTCAAATATCAGTAACGAGAAGCTGAATGCATCATCTTTGCCGTTCCTCACTCTACAGGGCGAACCAGCATACCATCTCTGTTCCCAACCAGCCCTCCTCCTTCTCTCCATTCGCTTGCTTAAACTCCTCTCTGCCCAAACCGCACCACCGGCAACATTACCATGGTGGCTTCTCCGCTCTCACCTCGTTCACCAAGCTCTCCTCGATGAGCCAATTGAGCTTCAGCCAGATGTATTGGCTGTAGTACGCGACCTACCCCAGTCAATGCCAGACGACCCCGACCTCCTGGCAAGTCTACGCCTCGAGCTAGGGCTATATCACCACTCGCTCGGCCACGACAAGCTTGCCAATCAGGAGTTCCTGACGGCGGCACAAGCGAGTGGTCTGGAATTCGAGCTAACAGGCGCGATGGGGAAGAGGACGAAGTTTCAAATCGAGCTGCATAGCCAGCTCGTCCTGCTTGCGGAATCGCGGCATCGGATCGGCGAGGACGACAAGCCGCCAAACCATGCAGCGGGGACGAATGGCAATGGTCATGTCCCAGAAGCTCTCCCGCTGAACGATGATACCCTACTCGAGGAAACCGAATTCACCAAGCGCACTTCCTCCGACGGATCTGGGTCATCTCGACTATCCCACCTTGATCCCGCATCTCAGCCGCCCCTAAACCCCCTCGACCAATCCTTGCTCCTCTCCCTTTGTCTATCACAACACAACCACTCCCCTGCTTCCGGCCTCACTGCGTCTCAGATGATGCCGTTCATCTCCCGCGTACTGAGTCATCCTCGAAACTGGTCGATCCACACCACCGCTCTACTCCTCCGATCCCGCCTTCAGTCGACCCGCTCGCGCACAGTCGAGAGATCGACACTCCAGCTCGCCGCACTTATCGAGCAGATGCCTACAAGCGACTCGTGCCCTCAAGAACGGTTGGAGTATTTCCATCAACTGCCGCTACCTAGCAAGTGGGAGATGGAGAGGGAGTTGGCGAAGCGGTACCTCTCACTTGGAGTCGTGCGGTCTGCGCTGGACATCTTCACCAGACTGGAGATGTGGGAAGATGCTGTAGGCTGCTTACAGCGGATGGAGAGGGAGAGCGAGGCAGAGGCGATCGTGAGGGACCTACTCGCTGGGAGGAAGGTGGAGAGCGATCTGGTACATGAGCTCGGTCGTGCAAGCCTGAGTGAGCGTCGGAAAATCAAGCTCGAAGCGGGCAGGGAGGCGAAGCTATGGTGTCTCCTCGGCGATATCACCCTCACCTCCGAGAACGCTCGGAAAGACCCGGACGCTGCCAAGAGCACAGCCGCGGAGCATTACGAGAAGGCTTGGGAGGTGTCTGGCAAGACGTCATCGAGAGCGATGAGGACTCTCGGCTCTCTGCACTTCTCCGCGAAGGAGTACGATCTGGCAATCCCATGCTCCAAGGCGGGCCTTGACATCAATCCGCTTTTTGCGCGTGCTTGGTTTACTCTCGGGGTGTGCTATGTTCGGCTGGAACGGTGGAGTGAAGCGCGGGACGCGTTCAGGAAGGAGGTTGGCGTGGATGACGAAGATGCGGAAGGGTGGAATAATCTTGCTGCGGTATACCTCCGTCTTGGCGAGACAGGCTGCTCAAGTAGTGGTGTGAGTGATTGAGCACAATTTGTCAATTTACGCTCACCGGATGCAGTCACCGTCGACCGTGGCTTTTGAGAACAAGATTCAAGCCTTCCGTGCCCTGCGATCGGGTCTGCGACACGCTCATACCAACTGGCGAATGTGGCAGAACTACATGATTGTCGCCATCGACGTCGGCGAGCTGTCCGAGTCTGCCCGAGCCATGACACGCGTCCTCGAGATCCAGGGGAACGCTATCGACGTGGATGTACTCGACAAGCTGGTCGACTCGGTCACAAGGGATGACTACCGCTCAGGACAAGGAGTTGGAGAGAAGGTAGTCCCGACGAGCAGTAATGAGGGATTCGGACTCCTGCCAACCGTCGAGAGGCTGTTCGACGCTACTATTCTTCCGAAGATTTCGGACAATGCGAGAGTCTGGCGTGCACATGGGAGATTACTTAGATGGAAGGAAGATCGGGCTGGCGCGATGGAAGACTACCTTCTAGCGTACCGATGTGGACCGGTATCCGATCCCTCAGTAGAGCGGGAGAAGGCGAAGTTCGTCGAGGCGGTCGAGGAGATCGTCGAGCTCGTGGATGTCTTGTCGATCCTTGGTCCTACACTAGGTGAGGTGGGCGGAATGGGGAAGAAGAAGGGCGATTGGAGGTTCCAGGCGAGGGGTATTGTTCGGACCTTTATAGGTCGGACTAGGAATGCGTGAGTTCCCCCATGAGTTCTCCCAAGATTAGACGAGGATGTGGCTGAATATTGTACAGTTTTGGGGATGAGCCGGAGATGGAGAAGCTAAGGGAGATGTTGGAGGATCTGAAGAGGGTGGACTAGCTGGTAGGCATTGTTTGGAGGATGTGGGATGGGAGGATCAACGTAAATACCCCGCACGATGTTACCGAGAATTGAGGCCGTGTACCTATGTGCTTCGCAAGGAAAGCTTTAGCGACCGGGTGCCTGCATCCGCTGAGTTGCCCATCAAGATAGCTGCAAGGCAGTTTGACGTACCGAGATTGACGAGTCTCGGAACGAACAGGTATACCAATGCTGGTTCATGTTGTACGACGAAGCATACGATACACCGTCAAGAGCGTATCATAGCTCTAGCCCAATCTGCCCGACCCGGCTTCGCGCTCATCGCCTCCGCTTAGGCCTTCCCGCCTTCGTCCGAGCACCTGCCGTCCCCTGCTTGTTCAACCCTTTCCCCTTCGGTCTCGCCGCCATCCCCTTCGCCAATCTCCACTGCTCCCGTCGAGTATCGCGTGGTGCGGACGTCGAGATCTTCTTGGGTTGCTCCTCAACTATCGGTAGATCCCCATCCTCAGTCACTACAGGTCCGAGATCAGCTTCGTCCCTCTTCCGTAACGAAGGAAGGACTCGCCTGTCTCCATCGGCACATCCTCATCATCTTTCGCCTCTTCGCCCTCGACAGCCGCCTTCCCCTTGCCCTTCCCCATCAATCTCGCATGCAACCTCTCCAACCTCGCAGCTTCGGTCGCAGCGTAGAACCCATCCGCGCGCTTCTTCCGCCTAGCCGCCATCTTGACTTTCGCTCGGATCGATTTCGCCATGATGTGTGCTCCTCGCGAACGGGTGATAGGCGATTTCTGATTATGTTGATCGCCTGTCAAGAGGCATTTGGTAGACACAGTAAGATTTTTGGTCTCAACGATTGACTTTGTCGATGTTGGGATGAAACCTGAAAATAATCGGAAGATAAAGTTGGATGAGCGGGGTCCCAGAAACGAGAGCGCTTCGGCGTCGTTTCGTTCGCCCTGCTTGCGTCCTACACTTTTTTTCTGACTTTCTCAGCGTCCTGAGCACCACAGATCGGCCTCGTCCTAGTCGGACGGTACTCGACGATCCCTACTTCAAACAGCCGAACCGTATCCACCTTCCCTTCCACTCGAAGCGCTCCGCCTACCATGTCTCGATCATCTTATGACCGGTAAGCGAGCTCGTCCAACGATCTCTCGCAGGTAGCTGATTTGGGCTTCTCCTCTTTCAGATATCTTACCGTCTTTTCCCCCGAAGGCAGGGTAGGTGGCCAATCGTTGTCCCCTGCACCGCTACAACTTTATCGGATAAAGGGATGCTGATCATACCTAACATTGCTTCTCGTTATAGCTATACCAAGTCGGTGAGTGTTGCCAAACTGATGCTAGAACAACTTGGATGCTGATCGCGTGTCTTGGTCAGAGTACGCCTTCAAAGCGATCTCAGGAGCCGGTGTCACCGCCGTCGCCGTGCGGGGAAAGGATACGGCCGTTGTGATTACCCAGCGGAAAGTGCCTGTGAGTGATCAGCTCATATGATCGTGAGACCGCGCCACAGGTACTATGACGCTTCCGAACGTGAGTCTCATGCGACCGAGCTGAATATCATCACCCATAGGATAAGCTGCTCGACCCCCACACCATCACCCATCTCTTCCAAATCACCCCTACCATCGGCTGCGTTATGACCGGAATGATCGGTGGGCTTTTCAACTTCTCCAGCTTTTCAAGTCCTGATGCAAGGTTCAGCCGACGCTCGAGCCCAAGTCCAGCGCACACGATCAGAAGCCGCACAGTTTCGGTACAAATATGGATACGAGATCACCCCTGATGCCTGTGCGTGACTGTCCCCCGGAGCTAGCCGGACAGGCTGTCCTCCGCGAAGGAGGCTGACGCACATCGTTATCTAGTGGCCAAGCGAATGGCAAATATCAATCAAGTCTACACCCAGCGAGCGGGCATGCGACCGCTCGGCATCGGTGAGTCCTTTACTTTACCACGAAGACGATCTGGCCTGATCAGCTTCAGCCATGATCCTGATTGGCCCGGACGACGAGCGGGGACCCCAAATATTCAAGCTTGACCCGGCAGGCTACTTTGTGGGCTTCAAAGCTACGGCAGCGGGACAGAAGCAGACCGAGGCGACCAACTTCGTGAGTCGGTCTCGCATGTTTCGCGGATGTTTCGCGGTTGTGGCTGATCTAGGTGTAGCTGGAGAAACGGTGGAAGACGATGGAGGCGGATAAGACTGTGCTGGACCGAGCGGGCGTCATCGAGGTCAGTCTGCAATCTCGAAACTACTTGTATACTGACTGGGTCAGATCGCAATCGAATGTCTTTCGTCGGTCTGCTCGACCGACTTCAAGGCATCCGAGATCGAGATTGGTGTTTCGTCGACGTCGCCCGACGAGACGAGCATCGATGGGAAGGGAGGACGTTTCAGGCAGATGGGCGAGGACGAGAGGGGGGATTGGTTAGTCCGAGTCGGCGAGAAGGATTAGACGAGCAGGAAATGCATCAATGTAAATGGAAGTCAGGGCAGCTGGAAAGCAGTTTCTATGACTTGACGGAGTTTGACATACCTCGTTCACGATCATGTCAAATCAACTCTGCAGACTATCTACAATGCACTATTTCGTTCGAAGAGAAGCTATGTCCAGTCGATCAAGGGAGGGAGACAACGAACTCCGCCTAGATCGGCCAAAACAGCGGGCAAAATGAGGAGATACCACCTGGGTGAGCGAACCATCATGTAACCTGCAGTCAACGCCGCCCAAGAGCTCCCAGTCCTACACCAAGCTACCAAAAGCCACGCCATCGCCCCGGCCCACGCGACACTCGCTGCAGTCGTGAGCGCCGTCCAGCCGGAAGTACCGTATGGCTTGGGCAAAGTCTTGTGCTCTCTCCAAATGGCCATAGATTGAACCCATTCTCCGATGCTGAGGAATCAGCGATGGGACCTGAGCTGGATAGGCGACAGAATTTACCTCATGAGGTGTAGGATGCGGTTTGTGACGATCCGAATCCCAGATCGGGTGGAACCGAATCCCGGGGGATGGGATTGGATCTTGCCTTGATCGATACGGAGGATCCAGTGACTGATGCACATCTCAGTGCGTTCTCGAGAACGGGATTGGGGAGACATACTCGGACTCGACATCGCTGGGACGCTCTGAGCGGAGGAGCGCGGAGGCGACCAATGCTATGAGGCATCAGCTTCGTTCAGTAGCGATTCTAACGAGGACGTACAGGTATCCTCGTCAAACGGAGCGCAGACTAAGGTGGATCTGTGCCGTATCCGTCAAGGCTGAAGTAGGTTGGGTGAGTTGCTGTGCTCACCGAACCCCAAGAGCTAGGAATCGGGCTGTCATACTTCGGTACATCCCGATGATCGCGTTGGCTATCGCTTCTCAGCCATGACGCCCGACCAGCTACAGAGCTGGACTCACCGACAGCCAGGGAAGGTAGGTCGTCTCCTGCAGCCACCATCAGCCCATCTCCCCACACGGAGAAGTGAGGGAATCACTCACCCTTCTGTGACAAGAAGACCCAACCTCCGCTGACTCTTTACCTTCGGCGACCGGAAGTCCCGTCGGGAGTGGTAAGTTGCTACCTTGATGGCCTGGACGAGCGGGCGGAGCGATTAATCGAGCCTGGGAAAGCAGAAGAGGACCTCGTCGATATTTTCATACTGTTGGACGATTGAAGTGAAGAAGTCGAGCAAGCGGTTGTAGTCATCCTCGGGAGACCTCCTGAATGAAAGGATGTGGGGTGTCGGCTGATAGGAGAATCTGTTCACGACAACTGTTCGTCTACGGCGACAGGACCCGGTTGGATGACCGTGTGGCTGGAAAACCATGAGCTCGACTGGAAGTGAGGATCGATTGCTCACCCATCCTGACGTGAGAGCACCGCCTGGCAGCAAGAATCAGCGGGTTCAGTCATGATCAGGTAAGGCGCACCGAAAATCAGTATCACCCGTTTGCCACTCTTGAGGGATCCTGATGATTCGTAAGGTCGAGAATGGCGTTTTGCACAGGTAATCATCAAACGGGCATCCGACACGCTCGAACCCCCGGTGGACCGAACAGCGCGGGGTCCCCATCGGTCGCGGAGTTTGAGCAAGGTCCGCATTCGAAGGCGAAATGTCAAAGACGGGGCGACCATTGATTCATAATCTTTGAAACAGCAGGATGGCTTCCGTTACCAGACAAGTCATCAAAGCCGCCAACAGGCTCGTGAGTTTCTTGTTACAGACAAAACTCGGTCTGTCACCCGGTCTGATCAGCCCAGACATGGCCCGCTTGCTCTTCCTCATCCCATCATCTCGCATCCCGAGCCAATCGATCTGCTCGATCCGGCCCATCTACCACATCTCGCCATGCATCGACGTCGACATGGGGGAGTTCAACTTTCGAGGCACCATCCAATAAGTACGAGAGAGCCCGATTATCAATGGAGTCGAGTAGGCAGAAAGTCTACGCTGAACGATCGAAGAAGAGTCGTAGTATATTGATGTACGCGGCCGGATCGGTACGTCACCTGAATTGCTCTTTCCTGAACAAACCAAAGCTAATCCCCCCAGGTAATCCTCTCCCTTGGAGTCACCTACGCCTCCGTCCCCCTCTATCGCGCCTTTTGTTCCGCCACCGGATTCTCCGGAACACCCGTCACCGACCCCACCCGATTCTCCGCCGATCGACTCTACACAACGCCCGAATCAGCACAACGGAAGCGTATCACAGTGCACTTTGAGGCGACCGCGAGTGATACGCTGCCGTGGAAGTTTGAGCCGCAGCAGAGGAACGTGAAGGTCTTGCCTGGGGAGACGGCTTTGGCGTTTTATAGGGCGAAGAATGTGGGAGATAAGGATTTGATTGGGATCGCGACGTACAACATGACCCCGGAGAAGGTGCGCACCGCCCATGGGCCTACATCTTGGTGTGAATACTGATGAGTGGTAGATCGCGCCATACTTTGCGAAAGTCGAATGCTTCTGCTTCGAAGAGCAGAAGATCAGGGCGGGAGAAGAGGTCGACCTCCCCGTATTCTTCTTTATCGATCGGGATATCATCGATGAGCCTCAACTCGACGGACTGGACGACGTCGTGCTGAGCTATACTTTCTTCAAGTGCGTCCTCACTTAGCGTATCCGCGAAGTCGTAGCTGACAGTTGATCAGGGCCCGGCGGAATGACTGGGGCTACTTGGTGCCCGATGCACCTGAAGACATCGTGCAGAAATCGCAGGGTTTCGAGAATTATCAAATAGGGAGACGAGCGGCGTCGGCGAGCACACCTGCATAGTCTATCCATACCAGCACATTGGTCATAAGAGCATATGCATGATTGCGGCATTTTGCGAGGCTTCCGTCCACGCTTCGAAACCCGGAAAATCCCAGATTGGGTAACTTTGAGCAGTCCAGAGACGCCGGACTGAAGACGCGCGCATACGAGCAGGCGACCTCGAATCTCAAGCTGCTCCAGCCCCTAACTTATAGGTTCTCGGAACACATTTAAGCGCAATCGCGCGACTTGCTACCACACCTCGTGCGTCACAGTCGGCTTTGCCGAAGCATCACCCGGGTCGCCGGACGATCAGTGAGCCCCAAAGATGGGTCGGAAGAAGATTGAGATCCGACCTCTCGCGGTGAGTCCCTCCTCAATGGCCATAGGCAGTGGCTGAATTATCTACAGGACGAGCGGAACCGCAATGTCACTTTCCTCAAGGTTTGTCACCTCCACCTTGCCATCTACCTCGAGTTACCTGCTGACGGTTTGAACAGCGGAAAGCAGGGCTCATGAAGAAAGCATGGGAGCTCTCGGTACTTTGCACGGCGGACGTCTCGATCCTCATCTTCTCTCCTTCTGGGAAACCTTACGAGTTCTCGAGCAAGGAGCTGGATGGCGAGATCGATCGGTATCTCGACGTGAGTCCGTTCTCTACCTCGCTTCATCATGCTGATAGTGTACCAGTATGAGGGACTGATCGAGCGGCGCCGAGCACCGGAGTTTGCGGCTATGGCAGCAGACGACGACGAGGATGAGCAGCTCTCACGACGGGGATCATCGAGCAGGATCATCAACTTGGCGAACGGTGCTCCAGCGAAAAGTATGAAGGGAAAGGAATCCTTCAAGTCGCGCATGACGAGTCGGGCGCATTTGGCTCGATCAGTGAATGGGAGGAAGGGGAAGGGACGGGAATCGGAGAAGAGGGCAGGGTTTATCGATGGGATACTGGATGCGTCGAGTAGGGATGGGGAGTCTTCGGGGAGTGAGTCGGAAGGGGAGGGGGAGATGCCGGAGAAGAAGTCGGTGGTGCTGCCGGGGACCGCGCATGGACATGGCAGTGGGGTTGGGGAGAGCTCGCGGGCTCAGCGGACGGTGTCGACCTCTTCGGTCTGTCCTCTTCGCGTTATTGGCTTTATCTGCTGATATGGGGGGTAAAGGGTCTGGCAGGACTGCATTACGCTATGAACTTCCAAACCCACCCTGAACCCTCTCAATCGCCTCGCTCGCTCCAACCAACCCTCAACGGGATGTACCCCTCATACTCCAATCACGGCAACATCCCCCAACTCCCCCATCTCCCTCATGCCAACACTCATCCACAGCCTTTTCGGACCGACATCCCCCAACTCCCCTATCAACCGAACTTCAGCTTTCCCCCTGTAAACTACCACAACGTCTTCGCACCAACACCCCCATCCCAGCCGGTTCTACCCAATAACATGATCCAGTGGGATCCCAACCTCCTCTCTCGATACGCAGAGTATCGACTCCAACAGAACCACCAGCGTCAGCAACGAGCGCTGCTCGATCGACAACGACAGCAATTGGCGGAACTCGGCATACTCTCTGACGAGAAGACGTTGATGGAGCAGCTATTCAGAGCGGGCGGGACCAACGATACTCAATTTGCAGAGTCGGAACAGCCATTCGAGTGGCCGGATGTGGGACAAGCGAGACAGGCACAATCTAGACGACATGACGATCATGGATCGATGTTTGATCAAAAAGAGGGTATTGTGTGGCCGACGAACGAGGAGTGTCCATTATCGAGTCCGGCGTCCGTGGATATTCCTAGGCAGGAGAAGCGGGAGAGGGAACGGGATAGGGGGGAAGGGAGGGAGGGGAAGAGGAATCGGGTGTCTTGACGGTGGCAGTCACGCATCGGTCGATACACGTTAGTAGATTATGCATCATCACCATGATATGGCTACGGTCATAGTGTCATTCAATATCGACACAATAAATTGTTCTCTAAGCATACTATTAAGGTGATAGATGACCCGGCGTCTTCCTAAAGACCGCATGAAGAAACATGTACCCCTCCTGATCCTAGATGACTATCATCATGTCGTCATCCTCATCACTCTCGTCGTCCGCCTCATAAGCCTGTCGCTCCTCATAAGCTAATGCTGGATAGAGGCTGGAAGGACATACCGACTCGCTCGTCCCGATAGTGGACCCGGATCCCACCACACGGAGCTTATCCATCTGCCAATCCAGCGCCATCACCTTCTTCCGATACACCACCTTCCGGCCTCGCCAATCGGATCGCGGAGTAGGCGGGGTGATGGCGAGGATAGGGATACCATCAAAGTGGGTGATGGATCGCTTTCGCTTGCCTCGGGGTTGGTCGGCGAGGAGGTTGGAGAGAGTGGGTGAGGAAGAGGGAATCTTGCTAATATCAATGATCAGTCAAGCATTAAACCCAGACTGAATCACGGATGTGGAGGATTGAGAAGATTGACGTGATGCTCTGATCTCGTGGAGTAGCTGGTTGATCAACTGGATAAAGGCGTCTCGGGAGCTTGTCATTTTAGAGAGAAGACCGGCGAGGTCAGACATGAGTTGCAGAATTTTCGATCTCTCCAAGAAGCTCTTGGACAGGTTAGCACTCGTTTGACATCAGGCGGCAAGAGGAGAATAAGTGGCCAAACCAAACCTTCGGCTTCGTCATCTCGTCAACTTTGATGGGGACGCCGATCAGGTCGTGAAAGGATGTTCCTTTTGATCGCGTCATTGCGGTGGGTGAGCTCTTGTGCTTTCGGGAATTTGTGTGCTACATATATGCGCTTGCTAAGGGTCAAGGTCAGTATTGTCGACGACTCTTCCGGCGTTGACCTCCCAAAGTCAAGGGAACAGAAAAAGCGACACGCAATTTGAAGGGCTCCCTCCGGACCGCCCGGACCACCTCCACTTTGTTGGTTTCCAACCAATGCTTTCCCTTCAGCCTTCTCCATGTCAAGCAGTTCTCTACTAGCTATTTGAAACATCGACTGTCCCATCCTCATGGCACCAGGTATTCGCGACCAGATCGCAGCGAGACGTGCGGAAGCCCGGTCGACGAGCTCTTCTCAACCGGTGACAAGAGGCAATGCGACTGGATCTTCACGACCTGCAGCAGACGGAGTCATGGAGGACCGTACCATCTCGGGGCAAGTCAGAAGGGCAGCCAAATCTGGTATGGCTCAGAAGCCCTCAGGATGAAACAAGAGCTGATACAATTTCAGGCAAGCTCGATATCTCCTCGCTCTCACTCCTGCGGATCCCAGCGGAGGTATACACCGACCTCCTCGGCCTCGACCCTGCTTCCCTCTCGCACCCGCCCACTCCGCTTGCTCCCCGGTTGAAAGCGGATTTGCAAGGCATGACGAGATCCTTTGAGCCGCACATGGCTATCGCTGAGGACGCCGGAAACCGTTTTGGCGGGAAGAGCCGGGTGAAGGAGGAATGGGTGGAGCCCGAGGAGCTGGTCGGGTTGCGAGCCGTGGAGAATGAGATTAAGGAGCTGGATATCGAGATTGGCGCTTTTGGGGGGTTGAAGAGTATCGACGTATGTTGATTGGGCGATACAGGCTGGAGCTAATGGGTAGTAGTTGAGGGGGAATGAACTGTCGGGTCTCCCGGATAGCTTCGCAGACCTTCTTCGTCTCGCGACTATGGATCTGTCGTATGTCAACTCTTCTAAAACCATTGCCGGACTGACGGGAGGGCCATAGACATAACGCGTTCACGACCATACCTCCAGCTATACTCCTCCTTCCCGCTCTTCAAGTCCTCGACCTATCCCGTAACTCCATTACCAGCATTGACTTCTCATCCCCTATGTGCCCCTCGGACGAAGCCCTCGCATATGGCGCAGGTTTCCTCTCGACTTCATTCTCCCGAGCTTCGTCGAGCAAGGGTCCTCGGCCGGTCTGGCCGGTCCTGAGGAGCCTTAGTCTCGGGTTCAACAAGCTCCGCAGTGGGGAGTTGAAGGCGTTGGCTGGATTGAAAGCAATGAGAGTGCTGAATCTCGAGAACAACTCGCTTGACGGCGTTATCGACCTCGAGGAAACGGGATTCGGGGTGAAGGATCTGCCAGAGCTGGCATCGCTTGTCCTCTCCGGCAATGCACGATTGCGAGGTGTAACTGGCTCTATAGCATCTGGGGGGAAGGTAGAAACCGCAGGTTGTTGTCTTAGTGAGATTCGCTCGGATACTGCTCCTAGGCCTACCAGATCAAGACCGACCCCTTCAGCCGCATCGACGCTCCCTATCCCCCTACCAACGACCACGATCACCTATCGCTCCCTGCCTGCGGCCACTTTCGACTCTTTACCCCTCGATGTTGACTTCGATCTATATCTCCCTGCCAGACCAGCGAACGGCGTAGGCCATCCTCTTGTGATCTGGTTCCACGGCGGCGGCTTATTGCAGGGCAACAAGGAGAATCTCTCTCCACATCTTCGGCGGCTGCCAACACACAACTACGGCAGCGAGAACATCGCGGTCATCTCGCCAAACTACCGACTTGCACCCCAAGTACCGATCCTCGAGATACTAGGCGATATCACCATACTTCTCAGCTTTGTCCGGACAAAGCTAAATGATCGACTGAGTAAGACCGGCCAGGATGGTCACCGGATAGACACGTCGCGGATATGCCTGTCTGGTGGGTCAGCAGGTGGCTACCTTGCTCTGATCGCTGGAATCGAGATGCCGAAGAGCGCGTCAGACGAGGAGGTAGGCGGGTATCGGGGCGAAGAAGGGATCAAGTGCATCGCGCCGTTCTGTCCTATATCTGATCTGACCGATCAATTTTGGGCGACAAAGACGGATCCTGTGCCTTTCGTGTCATACAGGTACGCCTTTTGAGAGCATCCAGTATCGTGTGACTGATCGCTCGTAGCGTATCGCACGAGCAAGCGAAACCGTATCTCGACCTCAAAGCCGCTCCGGTCGCGTACGCGGTCTCCGGCGGTCCGCGATCTATCCTCTACGCATACATGCTCCAGAACGCCCTCTTCCCCTCGCTCCTCTTCATGAAGCAAAAGTCTGTCGGTTTCGGTCTCGACGCTTTCCGACCTGAACCGAAACAACTTTCCATACCTCATCGATCAGGACTCCTCAAAACACCTCGGCCGCCGGTGTATTTGGCATTAGGGACCGCGGACACGGCGATTCAGCCTCTGGATAAGACTTTGGAGATGCTGAGGAAGACAGAAGGAGGATTGGAGGTGGAGGTGAGGGAAGGGGCGGAGCATCAGTTTGATGAAGATCCGGGGGAGGAGTGTGAGGCTTTCAGAGAATGGCTGGGGAAGCATCTCATCTGAGAGCCTCCTTGCTACATGCATGGCAGGACGTCGCTCCTTCACGCAGAGCGTCCTATCGACGCCTTCATACTCGCCATGATGCGTATACTCGCATCGCTTTCAGTCGCCAAGGCTACCGGAAGCAGGATTAAGCTCCTGCCTACACCGCCATTCCGAAAAGTTACCCGAAACGGTCGAACAGCGGCGCGTCACATCTCCTCCATCACCCAAGATAAGTTTCACAGCCAGACTTACCTTTGTCATCTCTTCTCCTCTCATCTTGATCTCCTCCTTCGACACCTAGAGTCAAAGGAGCTCTTCAGCTTTGTGCAAGAGGCTCAGAGGTGTGTTTGATAATTCCCTTTCGCTCAATTGCTTCAGGGATATGTTGCTGATCGTCCTGTGCCAATGCTAGACTCGTGCATGCAGGCGAGCTATCCCGTGCTAGATCCACCCACATCAGACGATCGTTCGCTTCACACTCTCTCCGTGTCCACCTCGACATCCGCGTCGAACACTTCTGCTTCCACTCGCTCGTCTTCACCTGCCCCATCAACTCATACGCCTGCCATCTGCACGTCGACCGACGTCCTCCTAGATCACCTCCGTCTTCGCGGGCGTCGTAATTGCCAAACCCCACAACCACCTCCCAAGATGTTCTCCAGTCGAAAATACTCCCCTCTCCCTACAAACAGCGGTCCCCAGCGGAAGCGCGCTGGGGGTAGTATGTCGTCGTGGAAGAGATGGACCATACTGGCTATGGCCATTCTCATCCTCGTTGCTCTTGGCTACACCCGCTTTAGGCCAAAGTCGTACGGCGATGAGGTTTGGGATGCTGAAAGTGAGTCACTTTGAAAAGAGCTAGGCTGATGACAGATACCTACACTCCTGATTTCGACGACGAGACGGTCGGCCATGTCGACGATATCGATTACAGCTCCCCTCCTTTCCGACCTGTCGACTCTGACATCGCCCGGCCTGACGCCGACGAGGACGACGAGATGCACATTTTGCCAATCGAGCCGATCCGTCCAATCTCAGATAACCAGGACGAGGATTTCCCTCCAAGTAGCCCTCATGACCCATCCGCAGGTGGAGCGCAGGACGTCGCTGGTGCCGATGAAGACTTTACCGAGATCACCGATGAGAGCTCGACACAGGGCCAGACCGGAAGTAGCGTCGTCTCCTTCGAGACCGATCCCGACCCGGCATCCACCGACGTCTGTGCTGATTCCGATCCCGACAAACCGCTCGTTCAGTACGCTCTTACCATCGATGCCGGCTCCACTGGCTCGCGGATCCACGTATACAAATTCAATACCTGCGGTCCTTCGCCTATGCTCGAGTACGAGACGTTCAAAGCCGTCCAGCCTGGTCTATCAGCTTATGCGCGCGACCCCACCGCCGCAGCGGCATCCCTCGACCCGCTTCTGGAAGAGGCATACCGAGTGGTGCCACAGGAGCTGAGGAAGTGCACACCCGTTGAGGTGAAGGCCACGGCGGGGCTCAGGCTGCTAGGTGCCCAGGAGAGTGTGGCGATCCTTGATGAGGTGCGGAACAGGCTGGAGACGAATTGGGACTTTGTGGTGGCTGGAGAGAAGTCAGTCGAGATCATGGACGGCAAGGACGAGGGCGTCTACGCTTGGATCACGGCCAACTACCTCCTCGGCAAGATCGGGGATGGCGCACAATCGACCGACACGCTGGCCGTGATGGATCTCGGCGGTGCCTCCACCCAGATCGTCTTTGAGCCGACTTTCGCCGCCGACTCGCAACAGGCTCTCATTGAGGGCGAGCACAAATACGCGCTTTCCTTTGGTGGACGAGACTTTACCCTCTACCAGCACTCGTACCTTGGCTACGGTCTCATGCGGGCGAGGAGGAGCGTGCACAACCTTGTCGCATTCACCTGGAGCTTCGGCCGAGGCGAGATCGAGTGGGACACTCTGAGCGAGAACATCCAGGTGCCGAACCCGTGTCTTTCGCGAGGAACTACCCGCCGCGTCGAGCTCGACCCTCCGGGGAGAAAGGCGGTAAACGTGACGATGCATGGTGCAATGGGAGGGTTCGAGGCGTGCAACCGTGTCATCGAGCTTGTCATGGCGAAAGACGACATCTGCGAGGTCAAACCCTGCTCCTTCAACGGAGTTTACCAACCATCCCTCCTCGACACCTTCCCTCGCGGCCAGCTCCTCGCCCTCTCCTACTTCACCGACCGTATCAAGCCTCTCCTCCGAACCACTTCCACCTCCATGGTCAATATCGCCGACCTCACCTCGATCGCCCAAGACGTCTGCGCCGGTCCCGAGATTTGGTCCCGACGATGGGGCAACGACGCAGCGGCGATGGCCGAGCTCGAGGATCGTCCGGAATACTGCCTCGACCTGACATTCATGAACGCACTCCTCCGACTGGGGTACGAGCTAGGTCCGGAGCGGGAATTGATGGTGGAGAAGAAGCTGAATGGCGTGGAGCTGGGTTGGGCGTTGGGAGCGGGTCTGGCGTTGGTGGAGAAGGCCGAACTCACTTGCACGGTTTGAGTCGTTGTACATGGGTTGATTCCGAGGCTTCTGTGAACATTCCTTGGACAACAGTATCGTTCTATGCTCTTTCATTGATCCTTGATAGAATGGTCGACATCTACCTCATGTATTCTCATTGCCTTGAAGGGTTCCTCTCCAGTTGCAGCTGGGAGATATTGCGATCCCTTTAGGATCGACGGTATGGATATTGCTTTGCTTAGCTCTGTATTTGGTCGTGCTCACCGGTGTTGTACCGAGCACCGGAGGTGAATAAGAGCAGGGCCAATGGAGAAGGGAGGGGCAGAAGGGCAATCTCCAGCTGTCACTTCGAACATCTTTACAGGTCGCTCGGCAACGACCAGACCGCCTGGACCTAAGCCTCGTATGCCCATTACCCATTACATCGCAAAGCTACCCTCAAAAGTCCTCGGATAACTTCCGCAGCGTCCCAAAGCTCATCTCTCCCCTTGCCCACGTACTCTTCATCACACCGTCCCTAACCTCATCGCTCTCCGCCAATGCACCTCGCCCTCTTCCCCCGCATCTTTCCGAGCACCACCCTCATCTCATTCCGCGTAGCATCCTCGCTACCTTCCACCAATACGCCTTGATACGTCTTCTTCCCGACACCTGGGCCGCGCCGCACCTGGTATAGCTCCCAGGCGACGCGGTAAACTCGGGTTAGTTCGTTGGCCATGAGGGGCTGATCACGCTGCCGGGCCAATAGACTGAGGACGGGTGTCGGGTCAGATATCTGACTTGGAACCCACCGTCTTCACACTTTCCACGATAGACTCGCGCGAAAACTCTGCAGGCCAGGCGGTAACGAGTCCATCGAAAAGATGTCTTCCCTCGTACACTCCGCGATGACCTGGGGCGTGTCATCAGAGATAATAAGCCTGGGATTTTGCCTACCTTGACGAACATCGCGTTTCCTCCTGTCGGCATACCATACACATAGACTGATTCATCGCCTTGACCACCTCGGCATTGCTCGAGATGTAACTGTGAGAAATGCCAAGTTCAGCGGTAGTCTACGTTGTGAGAGTCGCATAGCTCGACGTACGCCTCACTGAGATCCCGACCCTCGTCTGCAGCTTCCCAAGCTTTCTTGTTGTTCAACCCGAACGGCGTATCTCTGAAATACAACCAGTCAGCAGCAGACGCACTCCACGGGATCCATACGAGTTTTGTCGAAGAAGTCAGCTGGCGAGATTGTTCCAGCTCGAAGGCGGATTGGGAACACCCGGGAGCGACGTTCAAATCGATTATGAGGAGGTACGGATTCGGGAGATCGGCAGGTAGAGTTACGGAGCTACCAGTCCGAGAGTCGGGTATCGGGGAGTGATCGAGGATGAGCGGGTACAGCTTTGCGAAAGCTTCGCAATTCTGACCGCTTCGTACAAGTATCGTCAGTAAAGATCCATAGATGTGATTTTGACTCACACGGTGGCAAGCACCTCGGCCGCTGGCACCAATCCCGGTCCAGGTATCGGTCCATCTCCGTGATGTATCCTCCTGATCCGCCCTTTCTGCTCCTCGGTCAGCCCATAGCGCTCTTCCTCTTTTGCAGCCTTCAGTGCCTGTCGACCGAATAAGATCACCGTGATGTGGAGATCTGGTGCGAGCGTGACGAGGAAGGCAGGAAGGCAATACGAGAGGGCGGATGTGACCCCACCTGGAGGAGATGAGCGGATCAGATTGGGCAAAAGCGATAGGCTTACGACGCGTGGGTCATTATCAGGTAGTGTCGGTTGGACGTCGTCATGATGGCGGAGTTAAAGATCTATGAACAGTTGTAAACTCCCTTTTGAACCCCGAATGACGACCGTTTCAGACTTCATTCCCTATGCCGGGGTAGTTTCTGCTTGAAGCGTCAGTAGGCTCTGGTTGAACTCCCCTCAGAGATCTCGTTTAGACGTGAGCAGGTCTGTGGCGAGATTACCTCGGCCAATGCCCAATCCAGCGGTAGCTACATTTTAAAAAGTAGAAAAGGCATCCGCGAGCAGAAGATTGGAGATGGCCATTCCGGATGTCTGTGCCTTGTTTCGGCCTATCGGCGATCAAAGCCGCGAAATTCTTGATCATGATCAATGCAGCTTTTTGTCATCTGCTTTCCAGCTAGCTACCTTGAGCCTGGTTGGCGAAAGTCTTCTTCTCACCGATCCCGCTGCGATGTCGATCGTATGGAATATCCCGAAGCCAGACATCGAGGGCACAGTCTCTTGGGGTCCCGCTGAGAGACCCGACGTCACGGTCAAGACATGGTACAGGGTCAATGGGGATCTGAATAGTGGAAAGACTCCTATCATTGCGGTACATGGTGGTCCAGGTGGGTTTGACCAGTCTCCATACATCGCACATGACTCAACATGCCTCGCAGGTTGCCCGCATGACTACATCCTCAACTGGACCGAGCTTATCCCCACCGGTCATCCAATCATTTTCTACGAGTAGGTCGCTAAGCAAGGATCAGAGCTCAATTCCTCCAGCCAGGTGGGCTGCGGTCGCTCGACAATGCTAGTCGAAGACGAGTATCTACCGCTCTGGAAGACGCAGCTCTTTATCGAGGAGCTGAGTCACTTGTTGAAGTACTTGGGATTGGAGACTCCGACATCTGGCGGGAAGGGTGGAGCGATCCTCGCAGGGTGAGTTTTTCTTCCGTCATTAGTTCGTGCAGACGTTTCTAGTCACTCCTTCGGTCAGTCCTTCTCTCCTAAAGCGCCCCGGTGTAGCAACTCATCTCGCTGACGCAACACCCAGGCGCGTTCATCGTCCAAGATTTCGCCCTGCAGTACCCCCACCTCGTATCCGCTCTGTGGCTCGCGGACGGCATGCAAGACGCGCAAGAAGTGTCTGACGCTATTCGAGCTCGTCTTCCTGCCCTTTCTCAATGGGCACAAGACGCTATTCGCATCGGCGAAGAAAACAAGGACTACCAAGGCGCGGACTACAAGAAAGCGAATGAGGTACTTCCGCGAAGTCTCTGATCGCGCGGGCTCACTCTCAAGTAGGAGTTCTTCAGTCGCTTCGCCGTTAACTTCGAGACTGCCCCAAAGGAGGTGATGGGTGCGCTCGAGCAGCTGGAGAAGTATACCCATGTGTACGGTGAGTAAGCGAATCTTCGCTGTGAGGAGTACCTGACGTCTCGCTTACAGGAACTAGTGAGAACTGACTACCTGAATCTTGACTCGAAAACAGCTGAAGCCGTGACACGCGCTCAGTATGGGGACCTAGGCATGTTACCTGTCCTTGTTTTCGCTCGTTCGATTTGCTGATCATCCAAGCGAATTTACCATGACCGGCAACGCCGCAAAGGCCTCTCTCGCTTCCGCCGCTCCCAAGATCACCGTACCCATTCTCGTCATCTACGGGTCCGATGACGAGGCCAACTTCTGCCAAGACGCGATGGTGAAGCGGTTCACGGGATCCAAGAAGGTCACCAGGGTGGAGGTTCAAGGGGCCAAGCACCTCCCGCATTTGGACTGCCCAGATGAGTACTTCGGTTCGTGACTTCCTCTCCGACCTTACCGCTGGACTAACATTGGGTGGGCTTAGCGGTGGTGAGGAAATGGTTGAGTGAGGTGGCGTAGATGTCAGACGTCGAGCATCGCGCTTGCCCTAGCTTGCGCTGTATGAGCGTACCGAGAAGATCGATATACGCTTGGCGTCGCAGATGGTCAAGGATCAAACCCTGCTTCTCAGCAGCCTTCGAGGATCCAATGTCTCAAAAAATGAGCAAGGAGTGTTCCTTGGCGGAGGTGTGACGTTTTCTGACCGGATGCCCATTGATGCGGCTTTCTCAAGGCTCTAATGCACTTCTTAGATTGGCGGAAAGCACGACGCTTACGTAAGCGAGAATGCGTACCCAAGCGGTTACGGGGATTGACTTGAAGGCAAGCTCTTGCTTCCAACTATCAATTGGCTTCGGTCGCGCAGGTTCGAATCCTGTCGCATTCGGAGTTTTTTGTGGGAGGTTTTCTATTGGCGCCTTTGATATGAAATCCCGTTCGGCACAGCTTTGTTCCAAACAAACGGAGCCTGAATTTCTAGTTCTTGAAGTCTGGCAGAGTGGATCGAGGCGCGTACGAGTTTGGCAATCGAATTCTTCTCGTCAAGCGTTGTCGAGCATGTCGCTCGCCTCAGACGCCGAGCCCGCCCAATGCGGTTACGGCCGAATACCTACAGCCTGCGAGGCCGGCTCCTTGTGAGTCTCGGCTGTCTGCTTGGACGCCGCCATCTTGTCTCCGAGCTTTCTCGCCAACCTTTTCCACAGCCTGGTATCGGTCGGCCAGTGTCTGGATTTGCCCGGTGCATTCTCTGTAGTCCTGCCCCTAAACCAATTCGGGGTCAGGCCTCGAATCGTCGGTGGGCTGCGTGGGCATGCGCATAGGACGAAGGCGGGGTTCGGGGCGCTCCACAACGATGGGCAGGCCAAGGACTCGACCGATGTTAACGATATCCATGGCGGAAGTGTAGATCGGTGTAGCGCGTCGGCCCGATCACGTAGCCCGATTTCTCTACTGAGCGTCGGAGAGAAAATTGCACTCTTGTCTCCGGATCGCGCATGTCGGCGATCTCATCGGCGAAGAGCGTGGCGAAACGGACGTCTGGGTGGAACATCGTCGTCTTGAGTATGTCGCGGACTGCGGCCTGTCCGAGTCAGGCGCCTTTTCCGCGTCGGTCGCCAGTCGCCTACAGGTTGTTAGTATGATCACGTCCTTACCAGACTCTATGTTCTTCAAAGCTTTCTCCCAGAAAGACCTGCGCAGGATGTATTCCTTGAATCGTGGGCGGTATAAGGATACCGACGAAATCATTGTCGGATGGCAAGCGAGCAGCTTCGAGCTGATGACCGGACATGATCGCTTGCTCGACAGCAGGAGGTTCTCGGCCCCGAAGGGTGACCGAGGCGTCCGTGACCGATCCAGGTTGAATGAGGACGCACTACTGATGCTTCCACACTTTCTGGTCGGTTTTGGTCCTTTCTCCTTCACTTCACCACTGTCCGTCCTTGGGTTTTCCGATATGTGGGGCTTGTCAAGCAGGGAGGGAAAAGAGGGAGTGGGAAGGAAGGGAATTGTAAGATATTACCAAGATAAATAATCGCGGAATGGAGTCGTCTGAAGAGTTCTTTGAATTGATGGGAATGGAAATGAGGGTAGGGATGGTACGAACGAGGGTGGGGACAGGTTGTGTGATGATCGAGGTCTCGAAGATCAGGCTTGATCCAAAGGGGTTGCGTATCCAAGCAATCAGATGAAGCCGACTCTCAAACTTCGGCTGAAGCATTTGTAAAGGGGATGAGTATTGGGAGAACTGGACGAGCTGGCCTGGAGTTCCTCATTTTTCTCTAAGTTGTGACTACTACTCACTCTACTCTTACATGTCATATTGGAGCAGTCTCTGGTCATCGTATCCTTATCATTCTAGAGGATTGCAACTAGCGTACACGTCTCCACGACAATCTAAAGAGGGATTTGAAGCGGTCCGAGAAGGATAATTATATGGCGGAGAAAGCCTGATGACCGTGATGTACCCTTTGTTACAGGTGGGTGGAAAAGCGATGCATGAACTCGACTGATCTAGCCGCAGTCTTATGCAATTCTGTACAACGCGTCATCCGTTCTGCTCCATCCCGTGCGGGTACCTGATAGCATCCGCAGTGCTCTCTGAGAGCAGCCTACGACTCTCCCGGCGGAACACAGGTCGCTCAGAGTAGCAGTTCGAGTGCTGTCAGGTACGCGCACGGGATGGAGCAGATTGGGATGACGTGTAATATAGAATGGTGGACTGTAGCCAGATCAGTCGCGTTCATGCATCGCTTTCCGACCCACTTCTAATAAACGAGGCATAGCCAAAAACCTTCCCTTGAAGACCAAGCGTCACTGATCGGCCTTCGTCCAAGTGTCCTCTTCTTCGCGCCACGATCCATCGTCCCATGTTCGTCCATTGCGCGAGACGCCACTGATCCGGCCTTCCCTGACACTGTATGCTTCGATCCATAACCTGATATAAAGCTCTTTATTCAGCGTTCATGTTTCTTCAAATCCAACCAGTACCACCATCTCAATCTTTCTTTTCCCCCTCAATAATGGCAGCACACGCAAGCGACTCAGGCTCAAGTGGCGATCCCAACAGCTTGGAATGGAAGATCCAGGAAGTCTCGACAACCTGAACCTGAAAGACATCCCTCAGCCCTCCAGTGGACTTGAACCCACACTTCCCCTGAGTCACTCAAGAAAGCTTTCACGTCATCCAGCGGCGAGATCGCTCTTGAAAGCCTGAAGGGGTTTTCAGCCCAAAAGCTCGCACGGTTTGACGTGTGGGCGACCCCTGGTGAGAAGCATTATAGCGTCCCGTTGATCTCACTTGTCTTCGAGGTCAGGGCCACGGAAGACTCAGGTCCTGGTGCTGGCGTGACAACCGGATCCGCAATTGTTGAGGAGAGTATCGATGATCAAGGCCTTTACACCACCTCGGAGATCAAAGCGGGCAGAGTGAAGTTCCTGCTCGCTCCTTGGCCTTGATTGTCTCATGAGCTGCAAGGTCCCCTGGAGTTCCATGTATTACTGTCCATAGCGAGATGCACTGTTCGTCTGCCACCTCCTGACCCACTCGTTCAGATTCCGAGGTGACGAGAGAAGCAGTCAGGTCTGACATTAAGGAGTCCAAACGAGACGTAGATTCACACAAATTGTCGAGCCAAATTAATCGTCGATTCCTTGCCCACCACAGCACGACGCGAATATCCCGCCCTTCTTATTGGCAGGTGCTGTCGTCGCGGCCGATGCTTGCTCAGCTTTCGGTGCTGTCGATTTGGGGGCTGACGTCTGCGACTGGCTTGCGGTGGATGTAGTCGGAGCGGTTTGGGCAGTGGTGGTCGAGGCAGGCACGGCATAACCTGAAAGTAAGCCCATGCGTCAGCGATTTGATCTAGCGGGAATAAATTGGTTTACCCTTTTCAGCCTGAGTCGTACTCGCTGGTACCTCTTTGGCAGCAGAGATCGTAGAAGCGGCAGCGGTCGTCGTACCGGTGTGCGTGGAGCTGCCGACAGTAGCAGCCCTGAACACAGGAGATCAGCCTCGCAGCCAATTCTCAATTTTCACGACCGGCAGTGCCTACATCAGGACAAGCTTTACTCGGGCCGAGGGGCATTCACAATCATGCATCGTTTGTACCTCTGGCCCCTCGGCCCGCTACTCCCCGCTGATCCTTCTCATGGACTTTCAATCTGGACCGCGTACTCACTGCTTGCCCTTCACGTAGGTCGCAACGAAGTTGGCGAAGTACTGTAGCCGTACCGTCAGCTCGAGTCCAGGGTATTCGGCGGAGAGGATGACGGTGCGAGGGAGCGAAAATGACATACCTTGCCCTGGTACTCAGCCACCTCAAGCTCCTCCGGGATCACTGACCTTTCGCCCTGACCACCGGCGACGGTCGAGGCGCCCCAGGCAGCACCACCTGAGACCTTGTCGACGATCGAGACATTCTTATTGGCGTAACCTGTTTCGGCATGAGAATACGCTCAATTGCGCTACAGGTGACTGACCGATGGGCACGTACACCACTGTGGACGAGGCGATACATCGTGAGTATGGTTCCAATGAGGGAAAGGCGGATCAAGACATACTGCCCTCTACGATGATGTCAGTAAGCTGAGGGGGAGCAGGGCGGAAGATACACACGGGACACAAAGAACGGCATAGTGGTGAGAGCAGTGGTCTGCGAAACCCATCCGTCAGTCAATAAGATCAGCGGAAGCAAAGACATTCGTACCTCGTGACCGCCATGCTGACCCGCGGCAGAGGTGAACATGGTGACAAACTTGCCAACGAGGGCGCCGGTCGCCCAGAGCTGCCCGCAGCTGTCCAAGAAGATCGAGACTTGAGCGGGGACTCGGCCGTATCTAGTTGATGCATATCAGAAAAAGCGGCTACCGGTATCTGGCTAGCCGCTCACCGGGTGGGAGTACCGATAATCAAACCGTCCACCTCCCTCAGGGCATCCGGGGTGAGGATGGGATACTTTGGATCGAGCGAGCTGCCGGCGTACATCTTCTGCAGCACGTCCTCGGGAAGAGTCTCGCGGCTGGTTCACATTTCAGCAAAATGCTTAGTGGAGAGGTTCAGCGTACAACTGATACGGCTTGACAATGGCGCCGGTGGCCTCCACGCCCTTGATCACGCTCTCGGCGAGAGTACCGACATGACCCCAGGTCGAGTAGAACGCGACGGCAATGACAGGTTGTTTGGCGGTCCTACGTCGCGTCAGCTTCTTTTGCGGTAGCAAAGAAGGCGCCCACATTTTGTTCTCTGAATAATTAAAACCTCGAAGGGGTGAGATAGGAGCAATGAAAGTATTCAATCGTTACCAGCGTAGAAGGTATAGTCGGCGGGTCCTTGAAAGGTCGGCCGGCGAGTGGATGAGAGTGTCAAGTGACCTTCTCCACTTAGCTTATATCCTGAAAACAAAGGGATCATTCCCTCGGATTTGTCAACGGGTAAGCAGCTTGCTAATCTCTCGGATCCGAACGTTTCGGGAACCTTAACGTGAAACTCGAATCAAAAGCGGTAATTCATCCGAGTCTGATTAGGCGCGCAAAGGTTCTAGCCCCCGGAATTCTACAGGGCCGGAGGCACGTGATCACTTGTCAAGAGTCCGATCATCGAGGTGTGAGTGCTCGTAAGACTTCCGCACTTACCTCTCTTCCTCATAACACCTCTACTCTCGATCCCTCAGTCGCGATGGGAATTCTCGATTGGTTCTCGTCTTCATCTGCGCCCGCAGCAAAAGGCGCAAATGAGATCCCCGCTCCCCGATCCGATTCATCCGTGAACGCACCCTCGCCAGAGCAGCACAGACGGGTCATCGATTTCGTGAGGGTAAGTCAGCTTCGTCGTCTGAACCATCAGGGCGGATCCGACTCGTGGAAGATGAACGGCGTCGAACATTGCTGACCCATCGATGCTGCAGGAAGCGCCAAATGCTAAGTCAGTCTGCTTTCCAAGCGGTCTTCTTTCACCTGGACTATTCGGTCCTCCAGGCAGAAGGGCCCAAACATCAGCTGACACCGGACATGCTCGACTGCTGCAGATATACATTCGACTCCCGCGCAAATCGTGAAAATCCGGATGCAGAGCTCTGTAGGATGACGCCCGATGGCGGAAGAAGCTGCGTCAAGGTGGGTCCATCTCATCGCCAGCCTCTCTCTGAGATCGAGAGATCGGGATCCGAAGCACCCCATGACGGTCTCTCAATCTCAAGCGATGCAGGCTGACTCTGGCTATCTTTTCAGCTTTCAATGCACAGTGCTTCGCTGTTCAAGAGCATGCAATCATTAGGTGAGACCCTTCCTTGATCATTCGTCTGCATCTCCTGCTCGATCTGCTCGTGCTTACCACTTTCTTCCCTCCCCCTTCTCCGCATTCATCCGTACTTGCCCGCTGCTCGCCGACGATCCAATGCAACGCCCATTATCCCCGCACAAATTGATCGAGCAGGTTTCTATTGCGCCCTTCCTGCCGAGCCCCACCGTACAGATATGGAATGCAATCGGATCCCACGAACACCTTGAAAGGGGGAGTAGCTGAAGGATCGGAAGTATTGTGGCCGTGGCCAAGGCCAATGCAGACAACGAGAATATGAAATGTCAGATTATACCTATCAACCAAGCTGCCAGTTCCCATAGCGCATGTATGCATGTATCTCGATCTGCCTCAAACCTGAACTATTCACGATCGACTAAACAAAGGAGTATTATTCGAAGGTGCCCCGCACTATAGCTCGAACTTCAGCGTGGTATCATAGAGCAACACAGACTTCCGTCTCTCCCCTTCTTTTCCGCTGAAACGCAGTCACCCGCTCGTGATCTGGTTTCATTTTCTCCCGAAGATAGTGGTGCCACGCCATGGCCCCTCCTGCCGTCACCATCTACGTTCGTCCCCTTCCCGACTCTCCCAGTCTACGACCCTTGACAGGAGCTGGAGCACTGACATTTGACAGGTCACAAGTCTCACCTCCCAGCCTCGAGTCCGACAGCACACTGACCTCTTACATCGGTGAGACCCGGCTGTCCCGCTCGCTTATAAACGCTGATTCTCCATCCAGATCACTGAAGGGTCTCGACATACCGTATGAGGTTAGTTCGCTTATGCTTGGAGCTATTTCCTGAATCTGTCTCCGGATGAAGCAGAGTGACTGACTGTCTCACAGGCATACGATCTGGTAATGGACGCCGAGGCGAAGACACGATGGCAGCGGGCAAAACCTACTGGGCTGGTCGTGGGTTTACCTGGGTTTCTCGTCGGAGGAGAATGGGTTGGTGTGAGTTTAAGCCGTTCGCCCACCGATCCCCACCTTAGCTGTCCGCGTTCAAAGGAGCTGTACCGTCTTCACGTCAAGCGCTGATGATCGAGACCGCCCCATAGACAATGGACGATTTCGAACAAGCCGTCGAGACCGCCACCCTCCCCACCTTCCTGAAGCAAGACCAAGACGCCAAGGCAGGCGGCGAGGGCGAGCTCGAGAAGCTCATGCGGGAGATGACGGATTCAGATCTGGACAAGCTCGCGGGTGAACTGGGACATGGAGGAGCAGCAGATGAGGCCAAGGTCGGATTGATCGCGCCGGAGGAGGATCAGGGTGGAGTTGCGGAGAAAGGGAAGGGTGCGAATATGACTTTGAATCTGGGATTGACGGAGGGAGGGGCGAGTAAGGAGGAGGTTGGGGAGGCGCTGAAGAGTGCAGGGACGGTGGATGGGTTGATTGCGGCTATGGAGAAGGCTGGGGGGAAGGAGAAGGTGGATTGAGCGGGATTTCACAGGCGAGGTGGTGTAAGCATGTATCATGATTCCATCTTATCGAGCTTCGCTGCTCGCCGAACGTTGAGGCTTAGCCCATGAAGATAGGCGCCTTCAGCTCTGCGTCCCCTTTAAGACCATAACGCCCATAGCGGCTCCCCTGCTCGGCCACCAACCACCGCTCAGGGGTCAGAACGGGATCAAGACCCGCCTCAAACATCTCTTCCGTTTCCTCAACCTCTATCTTCCCTCTTCCTTATCTCAAAACTTGACGACCGCACGCCATGTCAGGCCTTATGCAGCTCCTCCAAGCGGTGACTCCACCCCCGCCCAGACCTGCTTCGCGGGAATATGACGGATTCGAGATACGATGGAAGATGTTCGCCTTCCGTCCGGCCATTTTCGTGCTCGAGGGCGTCATGCTAGGGGTCCTCGGGCTCTATGCGCTGGTGTTCTTGATCGGACGGACTGTCAACCAGTCGCGAGCGAGAGCAGCGTGAGTATCCCACCGCTCACGGGTCTGGATCCGGACTGACACTGACCATGTAGGATCACGCCGTATAAAGCCCTGATAGACGCGCAATTCGCAGCGTCTCGTCCCCTGTTATCCTCAGGTCCCACACTGCACCTCCTCTATTCCTCCGGTCGCAGAAACATGATGTCCTTGCACACGACCCTCTCCCTCCTCCCATACCACGACGTCGCAGGCCTCGTCGTCCACCTAGTCAAGTCGATCATCGAGCCGACCTACGACGGCTCCGAGGGGATCCTCTTCGAGCTCACCCTCGGCCGTGGGGAGACTGGGCTGCAAGGCGAGGGAGTCGGGGTGTGGGCGGTGGTGGATAAGGGCTTGATGAGGCAGACTAGGGAGAAGAGGTGGGATCTTGTACGTGCACCTTGTGTATCGCTAGTTGTGAGCTGAAGAGGACTAGACGTTCCCGAGATTGCAGGACTCGGTCAACGTGCCCATCACCCATGCGCTCTTCACGGAACATTCGGACTGCTCGGACGTGATGCTCAAGACTCCGAACGTGGGGATCTCGGAGCTGCTTAGTAAGCCCGAAGCGGCTGGTGTGCTCAAGTACCTTCTCGTGAGTGCCCCACATAGCGCATACAAACGAGCTGCCATCTGACGTACTACCTTATCAGGTGACAGATGTACCGCCTCGCCGGCCGTCAAAAGGACCCCTCCCCGTCAAATACAGATCTCGCGAAGTCATCCTCGCCGTGCGCAAGCCTTCCAATCCCGCGCAGGAGCAGGCCGTCAAAGCCTGGCTACAAGTCGCACTCAACGTCGCGGACCTCCTCGCGAAGCCTAGTCTCCTCAAGCCAGACGTATGTCTTCTCACTTCATCCCTCTACCATAGCTTACCACTTCCTGCACTAGGTTTCCCGCAAACTGATCAACACACGAAAGACGGTCGACACCGATCTCACCTCCTCCCACCAGAAAGAGCAGGCGGAGGATAACCCGCCAGAAGAGACGGCGGAGGATAAGCGATTGGCCAAGAAGAGAGCGGAACGAGCGGCGATGAGCGAGAAGGAGCTTAAGAAGGCGGAGGAGCTGGATAAGAAGAGGGAGTTTAGGAAGATGCAGAAGAGGGGACAAACGGCGCAAATGGGGAAGTGACCGGAGGGATTGCCCGAGGTGAGACGAGATTTTGGGATGGGCTGAGAAAATGGGATGGGCAGTGCAGTCCTATAGTACGTGGTATGATCAAAAGCATTTGCACAGTAGCCTTCTGCATTCTCGTCTGTATGTCAGGCGATAGGGTTTGACCCTGGATGAAGCTGGAGACAACTGAAAGATTCAGCTGATCATTGGACCATTCCACCCAGATTACATCGCCACGATCCAGAAGGATTCAACATATCTGATTACTTCTTCCATCGACATTGATACAAAACCAAAACTGTGCAAATACATTTTTTACTTTCTCCCAATTTACGCGAAAAGAGACCCTTCCACGCTCAACCCTTCTACGAGGTATATCCTCTCCTCACCAAAGCAGACCATCCGACCGCCGGAATGAAACAAAAGTTTGCGCAGTAAGTCCCGAGATTACCATCTGCTGCTCCTAGCACGCTGCGCAAGTGCACGTTAGCGCGATTATAGGAATTACGGGGCGATTTACATCTTGCCAATAAGGGTACCGTGTTTGTCTGTTCTTAATCAGCGGGATCCGACAGAGGGTGGAGCTGCTCACTCCACACGTGAACACCATCACCACTTGATCACATTTGACTACCTGTCGTCAGCCTTCTGATTAGAGACAACGTGCAGCACTTACTCCCGTCCGGTATACCGGTGTCTAAGAACGCAAACACCCTCCCATCTCTCAAAGACGGCAGTGCAGCGCTCAGATCCGTCTCGTCCGGCCAAACCACGTCGAACGCGTATCTGCGCCCTTCAGCGCAAGTACCCTCACCAAGCGTGAACCCACATGGTACCAGGTAACCGAGGGTGGATCTTGCCAGTCCCATGGATCCCGCCCGTATCGGTGATATAGCAGATCTTGCCATCAGGACTGAATGCGATCCCATTCGGATGGTCGAACCCGTCGGCAACGACTGTGATCGTCCCTGTCGGTGGGTGGAAGACTTATACCTGGTTTGGAAGTTGGCACGGAGGACGGAATCCTTGCTCGTTGCCGTAGCAGGGGATGATGAAGCCATACTGTCGAACCAGGAGGAGGGATGGATCGGGATTGCGTGTGATCGCCGAGTGGTTGGACGGACTGGCGAGGTGGGGAGGCGGTGGGAGAGCGATGACATCGTTTAAGGAGCTCGGCCGTGGAAGTTATTGAGGATAGGCGTGCAGTGTGGCAAGGTGGATGTGGATCGACGACTGATGACTCCTCTGCCCTGGTCGCAGAATAGGACATAGTCGCCATACGAGAAGGCGGTTGTGAGTGGGTACCCGGGAGCTGATCGACAATTTGGGAGGAAAGATTTGCTGAGATTTCAGAATTCCTCATGCTGTCTGGGCCAGCGCTGTTGTTTACCACCACCATCCTCACCGCTCTGGGCTTCGCTCTCATCGGGTATGACAGTGTCGGCTCCCTGATCATGATCTCCCGACTTTCTCGCTGACTTTGATTTTCGAGGGTGTCATGGGCGGGGTGATCAACAACCCACCCTTCATCAACACCTTCCACAACCCTTCCGCCTCGCTCGTAGGCACGATCGTGACGATCTACGAGATCGGATGTTGTGCAGGCAGGCAGTATCATCACAGCGCTTGTCGAAGAACATCTCGCTCGACGAAAGTCCATCTTTATCGGCGCGTTCATCATCCTCGGTGGGACGGATCGGAGGGAGGATCGTGTCTGGCATTGGCATGGTACGTCAAGGGTCTCTGGCTTATGCGAAGAAGTTTAGGCCCTGACCTCTTGACAGGGCTTCCTCAACTCGACCAACCCAGTCCTCCAATCAGAAGTCTCGCCAAAAGCCGCTCGAGGTCGATTCGTCTGCTTCCAGCTCTCCTGTCTCAACTCCGGCATCATGCTCGCCTACTGGGTAGGATACGTGAGTTTCTACCTCAACTCTTCTCGACCCTTTGTCCTGACAGGTCGCAGGGCTTCACCTCGGTCAGCGGATCCAAGGGCTGGCGGATCCCCGTCGACCTCCAGGCGATCTTCATCGTCCCCATCATGATCCTCGTCTTCATCGTCCCCGAATCACCGAGATGGTTGGCGTCGCACGGACGATCAGAGGATTCGCTGGCGACGATCGCGAGGCTGAGAGGGCGACCGATTGATGATCTCGAAGTCGTCGCAACGCACAACGATATCATGGTTTGTTCCTCTATCAAACTGGCGAGTCCGGTCATGCTGATAATCTGTGGGACGTAGGACGCGGTCAGACATCAAGAAGCAGCGGGAAGTGGCCTCTGGGCCGATCTACTCCTCGAGGATCAATTCAAGTAGTCGACGTCGGCTCCTCATCGCGTGCTCCATCCAATTCTTCCAGCATGCGCTGAACTACTATGTGTAAGTCTTCCCGTCAGAGTCAGACTCAGTGAGCTGATCCGAGCAGGACCAATCTCGTTCTGACGACCGCCTTGGACGTACACGAATCATCGCTAGTGCCGGCGCCCTCTTCACATGGTTCTTCATGTCCTCCTTCATCCCCTGGTTCCTAATCGATACCCTCGGTCGACGCAAGCTCCTCCTCGTGACCATCACCCTCATGTCAATCTGCTTCGCACTCGACGCGCGGTTGGTGTCAGCGGTGCAGAAGAATGGGAGTTAAACTACTGGAGGAGCCGCCGTGGCGTTCCTCTTCATCTATCCTGGCCTCTTCACGGTACGCCGCTCGCTCAATAGTGCTCGACTTAAGCTGATCCCTTGCAGACCGGTTTCCAAGCGGTCGTTTGGGTGTACCCATCGGAGATCCTCGCGCTTCGTCTCCGTCAACGAGGATCTGCCACTTCCACCGCTTGCAACTGGATCACAAAGTCAGTCAACTCCCTCCCCCACCGGACGTTGCGTTCTTGACTTTGCCGCAGTTTCGCCGTCGTGGAAATGACACCTCCAGCGCTTCAGAATATCGGCTACAAACTCTACATCGTACGTACCCTCTTCATTAACTCTAGATTCCAGCTGATGGTCCTCCCCCTTCTCTCCCAGATCTTCGCAATCATCAACGCCTCCTTCCTCCCATTCATCTACCTCTTCTACCCCGAGACCAAAGGTCTCTCTCGCTCGAAGCGTCGATCACGTATTCCGAAAGACTGGACCGGTCATCGGGCCGATCTCGACGGAGGATGGATTAGTGGAGAATGAGGTGAAACCGGAGGTTCACGCTGAGGATGGACCGAAGAAGCGTCTGTCTTAGGGTATGATGCTTGTCGGATGTGGGGATTAGGATGTTATTGTATTCTTCATGCGAAATCGTTGATGATCGAGTACTGGAAGAAAAATGAGATTCGGGTTTGATGAGGTGCAAGTTATTCTCTCAAGCTCTGGCCACGAATCTAGTGCGCGAGGATCAACGCCTCTGAGCCTGAGGCTCGGACACTGACCATATGGATGAAGGCAGATCAAGTCCGTCTTGCCGATCGGTGTGAGGACGGCAAGATTTCACACACATCACATTGTGGGCCGAAGATGATTGAGGTGTCAATTGTACCCTCAGACAAACACAGAAGCCGAATCTCATCTACCGTATGATCAGGCAATCACAATGCCATACAAGATATATGCAAGATATCGGGCTCAAGAATCTCGCCTACCAACATCCCCTTCTACTCCTTTACATTCCCAAGCCCAGCCCACCACGTCCTTCATCCGGCTCCTCCTCACCGACCCCAAGAGCTCTCTGCGCCTCCCTCTCTTCCTCCCAATCGATCCCCTCACCCCGTTCCATCACACGCTTGAAATACGCCTTCGCTGCCGGACTCAATCCCTCTGGTAAGACCCTCGGTGCCTCCTGACCCTCTTCAACGGGTTCTCCGCCTGCAGACAGCTCGCCAACCAGAACACGCATCGCTCGTTCCCTCCGTCGGATCGCACGCGCTCGGATCGCCTCCCATCCTGGGAAGAGCGTGACTAGCCAGAGCATGACCGGGAGGCAGAGCTGAGTCTTCCACCTCGGCGGTTGTCGATGTACTCTCGCGGCCCGAGTGGGATCGTTGGCGTTGGCGAAGGCATCAAGATCACCCATCGCTCGATGGGTGGACGAGACGGGTAGGTGAAGTTGGCGGGCATCGTGATCGAGGTGGACGAGCGGGATGAGGAAAGTGAGCGGATTGCTGACTTGGGGCATTCGAGGACGGTTCGCTCGAGATGCAGCTGCAGCGCGGACCGGTGCGTCCGTCGCAACCTGCGCAGGGGTGTTTGCGACAATATTGCCGTCCCCCCTTCCATGTTCAGCAGGTTGTGCGGCCGGTGCCGGTGGAGGGTTCCGTCGCCGCTCCTGATTGAATCGGTTTAATGCATCCCCGAACCACCACCCCAGAGCACCACCGCCCATGATCCAAAGACTCATGTCGTTCCATCTCATGTCGCGGGTGAGCATCCACATCATCGCGAGGATCTTCAAAGCGGAGAAGAGAATATGCGAGAGGACTGGAGTGGGGATGCGGGGTAGACGAATGCGGAAGGTCCGTCGGTAGATCACGTAGTCGAGGAGCGGCAATGTTGGGGTGGGAATGGGCCGAGATGAAACCTCAAGGATGCGCTCAAGGAGGGGAAGAAGGGAGGTGATTCGAAGGTAGATGGCGAGGTGGATGAGCTGGTAGGGAGTCACGAGGTGTTGCGGAGGTAGATTGAGCTGGTACGAAATCTCGCTGTGCCCGGTCATCAGTATATATCAATCTGATGTCGGAAGGATCAAACCCACTCAAACTCGATAGTAACGGTCTCGCCTTCTTCGCCGTCCTTCCATATTCGCCCTATTCTTGACGCCCACAGCGCCCTGACCTCCTGCTCGATGACCTCCCTGCCACCTAGATTGACCCATTGCTGCGTGAGACCTGCCAAGTCGTCACCCTCGAACGCACTCTCCCATCGCTCCCAGCCCTCCTCTCGATCCCGCTGCTGTTCCGCAAAGACCCTGACAACGGTCATAACCGCCTCCCTCGCCTTTGCCTGTTCGATCGTCGGTGGGGGAACCATCTCCTCCCACCGCAGGACAGGAGCTGAGATGAGATGACAGAGGTGATGTCGAGCTGTAAAGAGGAGGTAGTGGATGCTATCCCGAAGAGCCATGGTACTGACGGAGTCGGAGGAGCTCGATTGTGGGGGAGGTAAGGTTGTAGGTGTGGGTTCGGGATGAGGTGGAGGTACTGGGATGAGAGCAGGACGTATTGCCGGTGAGATGCGGCGAGCGACCAGGTGAAAAGTGTGGACATGCGATGAATCTCGAGTCTGACAGTGACATCAGCCACTTTGCTCACACACTATGTTGAAACAAAGCTCGCAACGATCCAAAGAAAGAGAGGAATGTTTGACTTACATTCCCGACTATCTCGCCCACTCTCTCCTCATCCCGCACGATACGCCCCTGCCAAACGAGCCTCATCCCCTCCCGCTCCCACTTCTCCTCCTGCCCAAGACCTCCTCGTGCAATCTCATCCTTCATCTCCTGAACCGTCATGCTCCACCTAGCCGGGCACCCTTCCTTTCTCCTTGACGACGATGACTCTGAATCGGCGAATGGGCTTTGCACGTTGATGCGAACAGTCTGTAAGTCGGAGAAATGACGGCGGAGCGATGGAGATGGATTTTCGGGCTCGGCTGTTGGGGCGGGCTGCGGGTGATGTCGGTGGAAGACTGTTGGTAGAGGGGGAGAGGAAGGCGGTGGAGGGAGTGGCGATGTATCGCGATTGTGAGGGTGATTGTCGGGCTGCATGATGACTTTCAGGATTGCGTGCCTTTCTAAGTGATGTCCTTAGCTTCATGTCATTATGTCTGGTAGGTGATAATCTATCGTCGATATGCTGAAGACTGATAAACGTGGCCCAAGATGGGGTTTCCCTGCCACGAGGGAAAAAAGTATCCACGTGTCCTAGATCCCGCTCATCCACCGGAATCGATTTTGTCAACAAGGACGCGTAAACTCTCTACTCATTCGACGCGGTCACTCCCGCTTCGATCCCGTCCAATATGGCGACCGTAGCGACCGCTCCTAGAGTAACATTCGCTGATCATGCCAATCGCCGAATCACTTCGCCCTTCCTACTCCTAGACGAGTGCGTGTCTCGCTAAAACAAGTCTGGCTGACAGACTTTGCAGACGAAGTCCTCATTCTGCGTCATCATCCTCCACCAACTCGTCGCTATCCGCCATCAACTCCCAGCTTTTGACCCATGGATGGGGCAAACGACCTCTTAATCTTGATGCGCTGTCCGACCGAGACCACAACGAGGTGGTCGGAGTTCTCTTCGAGCTCCTCGGAGCTAGTGCGGTACGTGTCGCTTTATCTATGAAATTCACAACTCATGACGGGGCAGGCTAATCTCCTTCATCTCGACGACATGTCCGCACGCCATCGTACCCTCACATACGAGCACGAGCGACTCACCAGGACCCACTCACACGCGCTATTAGCACGAGCTAGGCTAGAAGCCGAAGTATCAGGCTGGAAAGCGAAGTGTTTAGACGTGGAGAAGCGATTGGTCGCGGAGGAAGGAAAGACGAAAGAGTTGAGAGAGGAGCTCGGGAGAGGGCGGAAAGCGATGGATGGTGTCAGGATCGCTGCTGGAGTGAGCTGCCCTTAGAACCTGTAGGGATCAAATGCTGATAACATGGTAGCATGAAAGCAAGAAGATACAGATGAAGCTCGACAAAGCCCAAGCTCAGCTCGGGAAATTGGCCAACGACTCCTCTCTCTTGTCCCAACCGCAAGGACTGGTGCTTCTGAATCCGATAATAGGCGGTCGGACGCATCCTGTAGCGGTGAGTGACGTATCTGGACCCAAGACTCAGGCTAAAATCGTGACCTAGCCCGGCCAATCGCCACTGCTTGAGCAGTCTCTCAAGGACCTCAGTGAGATCCGGGCTTCACTACAAGAAGAGACCGAGGCGTTCCGTCACGTCGTAGTGTCTACAGGCAATGGTCTGCGAGAAGCACTTGCGCTCGCTGCCGGAGAAGAGGTCAGCGACATTGATTTTGTCGCCATCTACTAAACACCTTCACTCACAGCCGCCTAACCGATTACTGCACTCGCAGTTCTTCGCAAACCCTTCTACCGCTACCCGATCCCTCTCGCAATCCTACACCTACACTCATCAATCCGCCTCGTCCACCTCGCACCCTTCTATCGCTGATACTCGACTGCGAGCACTGGTCGCGGAAGTCAGACAGAAATTTGCGGATCGTAGCCCGCCCAAGTCGTCAATCGGTGACGGTGTCACGACTCTGCAAATCGAAGATGAGGAGAAGCGGAAGAAGGTCGAGCGAGAGCAGGACAAGTGTCGCCGGGAGCTCGAGGAAAGGGTCAAGGATCTGGAGGTCGAGGTGACATGTGCGAAGGCCAGAGAGGATGAAGCGAAACGGCTCGTAGAGGAGTTTGCTAGAGTGCAAGCGCAGGCCGGGTGGGTCGGGTTCCGCTTCCTTCGATGCTTTAGCTGATGCCATTCAGATCGTCCCGCGCCGATGAAGCGAACGATGCGGATGAGGTAGACTTCTATGAAGTGGCGAAGGAGAAGCAGCTTCTGGACGACGAAAGGAGAATTTACACTGAGGCAGCGGTCCGACTAGGTCAAGAGAGACGACAGCTCGAGGTCAGTGATCCATCGATAAGTCCTCGCATATGCTAAATTCTCGATCAGATCGAACGACAAGCTTTCCTTGACGAGCAGCGTAAAGCCGATGTCGAAGCGATGCTGGCTCTTCTCCCGCCCACTCCTGCTGGAGGCGGTGGGATTGAAGACCTCGATCTGGGAGTCGCCTCCCCATTGGCTAGCACCCCTTCTTGGGGCGCTCATCGACCCCTCTCGCCCTCACCTCTCTCGCCCTCCCACTCGAAGAATCGAACACTAAAGGCACACGCAGCTGGTCGAAGACGGAGTGTCAAAACCCCGTTGTCTCGATTGGTGCTGGAGAAAGCTGTCCGTCAGAAAGGTCGAGAAACAGCTACCGCGCTGGAGCAAGAACGACTCGGCGTGCTCGGGGATGGGAGTCGCCGAGCAAACACAGCGAAGAGAGACGAACTGAAGAGCTCGACGAAGACTGCTGCGTTTTTTAAGCCGGGAGCCGGCAGTCTGGCATCGTCATCTGGACCTGGAGCGAAGCGGGATCTGAGAGGTTTGGCAAGGGCTAGTAAAGTCTGGCGATGAAATACGACCATTGATCATGCCCAACTGTATTTTGAGAATTGCCAAGGGACACCGGATGGCTGACACGTTCCCCTAATCGCTATCGCGATTGCGATGAAGCCAAACCAACCAGATTCTCGGGGAGCGAGCAGTTTCTCTCCGAACACAAGGTAATCGGCACTGCCTTCTTCGGAGCCGGGACCTCGTGTATTTGAAAGAAATCATGCCGCACATCGCTCATTGGGCTTTGCTTGCCTAATCGTTCCTATACCTTGCATACTGACCAAAATCATTGAAAGCTGTTCCGAAACTTTTGATCACTTTGCCCCTCTCCGATACCTTTTCATACAAAAACCCGAGAGTGGCCTTTCCGTACATGACAATTCCAAGTCACTGGTTCGATTCCCCCAGAGGTTGCTGGGTTTTGGACTTTCGACGACTTGGAAAGCGGCAACTCGCCCGTGGGAGAAGTTGGGGTCCCTTATGTAAATGCACCTTACGTAAGCCAATTGAGGTTTTCGGTCAGATATAGGGGAAGATGTCTCGCAGGAGCTCGACCACAAAAAGGTGGCCAGAGTGTCATATAGTTGGAGGAATATCCCGGGATCGGGACTTCCTATTGATTTCTTTCAAATGTTACGCCGGGAGAGTCGTAGGCTGCTCTCAGGGTAGCAGTGCGGATGCTATCAGGTACGGGTGTTGTACAGAGTCGCGGCTAGAAGAGTCGGGTTCATGCATCGCTTTTCCACCCATTTTGTAACAGATTAAAAGCAGATGTCTAAATCGAAAATCTTCGTCTTCGCTGCGACCGGCGACCAAGGGTTCAGTACCTGCCGATACCTTCTGGAGGATGGCGGATTCGATGTGGTCGGATTGAGCCGGAATCCCGAGAGCGAGAAATCCAAAGGTATTCTACCCTTCGTCCTTTTCGCCTTACTCGAGTGGTCGCTGATTGATGGGGGGACGGCAGAGCTCACCAATATGGGCGTCAAGGTTGTCAAAGGGGATCTGGAGAATGTGTCCAGTTACGCCCAGCATCTCGAAGGCATGGATGGCGCTTTCATCAACGCTGATTGTGAGTGATATCTCCTCCCTCTCTTGGATTTGGCTGATCGAGATGCAGTCTGGGCGAAGTACTACACCAATGGATTCGACGCGCCAGCTGCCGGCAAATACGAGGAGACTTGCTCTCGCTCCGCCACGGACGCCTGTGTCAAGGCCGGGGTCAAGCACATGGTTTACTCGACATTGGAGGATATCCCCGACAAGTTGACTTGCGAGCATCTCAACTCCAAGGCCCGTGGTCTGTCCTCCTTTCTGGCCCATCACTTCGCAAGCTGATATCGGGCAGTGACAAAGTATATGGAGGAGAACAAGTTACCAGTGACACAACTCTATACCTCGACCTACTACTCCAACGTGACCAAATTCTATCAGCTCGAGAAGAAGGACGATGGATCTTTCCTCCTCACCACACCCATACCGGACGATTGTGGCCTCGTCATCTTCGCCGTCGAGCAGACTGGTCTGTGGGTTCGCGCCGCTTTCAAGGATCCAGCCAAGTGGATCGGTTCGTTGTCCCTCCTACATCTTGTCCTGATAACTCGCAAACAGATGCAGACCGCTGACGGACGTCTACTTTAGGGAAAGACATCCATGCGTGCAGCGAGGTCATCTCGCTCGCCGACTTGGCAAAAGTGCTCTCCGAGGTTAGCGGGAAGAAGATCGAAACGAGCCACATATCCAAGGAGGCCTTCTACGACCCAGCACTGGCCCAAAAGGTCACACCGGAGCTTTGGATCAATTACGACTTCTTCTACCGCCGGTGCATGACCTGTTTCTTCGACTGCCCAGCATTATAAATTCGAAGCTGACGGTATGGATGTCTGTGCATAGCTTGATGAAAAGCGACGTTGCGGCGAGTAAGGCGGTCGTGCCTGAGCAGTGGGACTGCAAGGCGTGGGCGCAAAACAGTTCGCAGTTGAAGGAAGCCCTCGGATTCTGAGCACAATGGTGGGGGCTGCGAGGCACAAGCGATTGAGGTGAGGTTATGATGAATACGAAAGGGCTACATAGAGTACGAGAGGCAGGCCAAGGGGAAGTGACTGCTATGAATATATGATGCTCCTTGCAATATCCTGAGAGAGACAGAAATCGCCGCTGGGTACGCTCCAGAAGAATGCATCCAGGAGACTAGACTATCGAGCGACGCACGGATCTTGTGCAAGAAGCAGTTCGTGAGTGAAGGCGCAGTGATTTTCGACGACTTACAACCTGCCTCCGCTCAAGAGCACCATAAACGCACCTCCCCATCCGCTCCGGAGCTGACCAGCCATGGCTTCTCGGGATGCCATCGGATGTCTAGCACGCCCAGTCCATCGGCTATCCGGTGTCCCCGGAGGATCTTGAGCGGCACGATGAGCGGATTTTGCATAAGGTCGGTGTAGACCGTCGCGTGGAAGATGTGGATCGTGCCGTCGTCCGACGAGCTGGCGAACAGGGGTAGGGTGGGGTGAAAAGCGACAGATCGAAGGGCTCGATTGTGGTATCTAAGGAAAGATCAGCTTGGTTGTAAAGAGCTGTGACAGAATTACCGAAGCGTTTTGAAAGGCTTGGCCGAGAGGTCCATGTCGAACCAAGCCAGCTTCTTGTCATAGCTCCCGACAATTAGGTTATCTCCGAGCGGATGGATGTCCATACTGCTAATCCACTTAAGACCCGTCTGAAGCGTCTTGACGAGCTTCTGTCCGGCCAGGTCGTACAGACGGACATAGCGTTTCGTGGCGGCGAAAAACCAAGGCTTGAGTGGGTGAAAGGCGACTCGCTGGACCGTTCCTTGGGTCTTGCGGAAGGGGGATTGGGTTGCGTGTTTTGACAATTGGTGGATAAGGACGGATTTGTTAGCAGCTGCGAACAAATCGACTCATCAGTGCCAGTCCCAACTGAAAAGGCGGAAATGCCCCTCACCTTCCGCTGACACGGTGGAGAAGTAGTCGCCCTTGCGATGCCACGAGACCTGTTTCGGGGTACCCGGCAACTCTATCCGCACCAACACACCTCGCTCTCGTTCGCTCTCGCTAGGTCGAACCCACTTGATCGCGTCCGTTCCTGCCACCTCCTTTCCACTGCCAGCAGTGGTCGTCGCAGCGCTTGAGGCAAAGGCTGTGTTGACATGATCCAGAGTAGCAGCTGCTACGGCCGGCGCGACGAGTACGAGTGGCGCGAGTACGACGACTCGCCCCGCAACAAGCGCCACCAGCATCGACTCCTCCTTGTTCGGGCACCACTCGACGTACTGCACCGCCCCTCCTTGAAGATCCCATCGCCAGACCTCTCGTCCGTTGCCTAGATCCCACAAACGCACGACCCCGTCCTCCGAGCCCGAGACGACCCATCCGCCTCCTGGACTGACACATACTGCTCGGACACGCGTGTCGCCCGGATGTCGATATTGGACCGATGGGAGGATGGGGAATGGCCGCAATTCTCTAGGAGCAGGGAGTTTCGGGATCAAGCTCTCCGGATCGATGTTAAGCTTGACTTTTCGTGTCCGAGGCGCAAGGTAGAGATCCAAACATCGCTCGAACCGCTCCTGCACCATATTCCGATATCCCGGGACCATTCGAAGCGCATCGTATTTCTGAGGCAAAAAGTCGGCCTTGCGATCTTCCTTATCCAGCGCATCCCATTCGGCCTTCTCCTGATCATTCGGGAGGTACTCCTCGGGCGGGTTATAGGATTCGGCGGTCTTGGGTGGCGGACCTTGGGGTGCGGGCATATACATCGCATGAGGAGTATGTTGGTCGGCTTCGGTCCAGATCGCATAGACGGATGGTTTGGTTGCAGAGGGTCTGTTGGGAATGATTCGGCCTTCTCGGATGGCTTTGACGATCTTCACAATCTAAATCCAGCATGAGCTTCACCCCGCCATAAAGGGAGCAACACACCTTCTTGTGCTCCCACTTGGACGGCACGAACCGCCTCTTAGGTTCAGGAGCAGCGCTCAGTGGCATCGTCCTCTCTCTCCCTTCGCCAGTGAACCACTCAATTGTCGGCGCGTAAAGATCGTAGTCCGCATCCGGGTTCTCCGCTCTCTCAAGTCGACGTATGATGTCCAGCTCCTTATCGCTGAGCTGAACCTGCTGTTGAAGCATCTTGTCCTCCACCGATGTCCATGCTCTAGGGTCTTCGGTATTTGCGAGGAATTTGTCCAGCTCATCGCCTTTGGCGGGTCGGAAGACCTTGCGGCCGTTCACGTCGTAACCGATATGTGGGAGGTCGTCGTACCACTCCATGGGGATGTTACCGACAGTATTAGGATTCTAGGACCATCGTGTCAGTCCGGTAGCACACGGTACAATCCAACAGTGGAATGATAGGTGAGAGGGAATCATGGGAATACTCACATCCTCAGTACTGCTCTCACTTCCATACCCCGCCTCGACATCCTCATACTCCCTCTTATACCCACCATCCACCAACCGACTTCTAACCAGCCGTCCATGACCCTCCTTCGCATCAGAGATCCTCGCATCCGTGCCGACGCTCTCATCAGGCTTGACCGTACTCTTGCTGATCATCCGGGATAGCTTCTCGTCTGTCTTGATAATATGGCTCGAATATGACGGGGAAGGCGGCATAGAGGTAGATGGGGAGGAGCCGTACCGCTGTTCGATATCGGAGGAGTTGTATCCAGACTCGGAGCCGGAATCTTCGTCGTCTATTCCATCGGAATCAGAGTCCGACTCCTCGTCGCCGGGTATTCGTTCCCCGTCTTCGTCCTCGTCGGAGCCGCTGTCGAGCTCAGGAAAGCCTTCCTCATCCTCAGAACCTCCTTCACTAAAGTTCGCATCCGGCTCTTCATCATTGGGAATGTCCAAGCCGTCGCCATTGATCTCCAATTCCCCATCCTCCTCCTCGTCGGATACGACCTCAGCGTCTCGCTTCTTCGTCTTTGTCAAGCTGGTGGACAGTCGTGACGGGCCAGCATGACCATTCGCTGTGGCACCGAGCCGTACAGGAAGACGACACCCATTGACTACAGGCATCCTAGGCGGCATAATGAGACGCGGTCAAGTATGCCTGCGAAGCATGCTCATTTACAATCCGAAACACCCAAAATCCCAAGGACCTCCCCAAAGCTTTAATTTGCTACTTTATTGCCTCCCCCCTACTAGGCGGCTCCAGTGCCACTTCAAGATGGCTTAGCCTCGATCATTAGGGTGGAGGCTGTCCATGGATTATGACGGCATCAGCTGACGCGACGCGGGAGACGGTAACTTATGTGATTCCACGGGGAAGGCTCTACCTTTGTTGATATCTTGCATTCCGCTCAGAACCTGTAGTACCTGTCAAGATGGTCAAATCCTTGGACGAGGTCGTCAGCGACTTCAATGGTAGGTCTCCAAGCCTTGCCGACTGACCACCGACTGACGATTCTCGACTACAGAGATCGTCAACATGACAGCGGAGGTATGTTCCGACCCGCTGCCTGCGCGATGCGCTCAAGATGGTATTGTCTAGGAGCTCGACGTCTTCCTCAAGACCGAAGGCTCCAATACCACCGGCTTGTCGAAAGACGACGGGTCCGGCGAGTCGATAGGCCACGAATCCGGCCGGAAGATCGTCGACATCCTCCAGCGGAATCCCTCGAAGGTCAGCCTTCTTCACCCGATCCTTCAGTATTTGACTGACATGTGGCAGGATCCGAGCAAGTTCACTGAGGACGACAAGGAGCACATGCGCCGAGTCGTCTCATACTGCAAACGCCATCTCGCTCAGGAAGGGAAGTTGAAGGAGACGAAAGGGCCCGAAGAGCTTGAGAAGACTAAGAGTACGAGGAGTCTGAAGAATTGGGTGAGTTTACTCCTGCATCAACGATAGGTGCTGAAGGTACCTGCTAGGGACATGACGTGATGAAGACGGTCGAGGCGGTAGCAAAGCCTGTATCCAAGAAGGCTGAGAAGCCTGTCTCCAAGAAAGCCGAGAAGCCCGTTTCGAAGAAAGTCGAGAAACCAACCTCCAAAGCCTCCGCGGAAAAGCCTGTATCCAAAAAAGTCGGAAAGCCCGCCTCCATACCCGCAGCCGACAAACCGGTCTCGAAGAAAGCGGAGAAACCCCCTTCCAAAGCCAAGCCTGTACCCCAGAAAGCTGAGAAGCCCGTCGAGGAGAAGGAGGTAGCGAAGCCCGCTAGCAAGGCGAAACCAGTATCGAAAGCAAAGAAGCCCGAGGAAGCTGGGACTGGGGAGAAACGTGCTGTTGTGGAAGAGAAGTCGGAGAAGCCTGTGTCGAAGAAGGCGAAGGCTGCACCTGAGGAGGAGGCTGAGAAGCCGGCCCCGAAGAAGGCAAAGTGAGTGAAGTAGAGCAAAGGTGTTTGGGAAAGAGTGATTGATGTACTGGAAAGGACTGCCAAGCCGGCAAGCGAGGGGACTCGGGAGCCGCCTAGTCGAGGAACGAAGAAGGCTTGATGAGATCAGTGGTAGGCGAAAGGAATGGCTTCGGAGATGAATAACGACGTGCAATGACGCAACGAATGGGATTCGGGGGTGAGAAATCAGGCTTCTGGAATGCATCGCAGTATTACTCTCACCAGGAACAGAAGAAACTGCAAGTCAATGTTCACTGCCGCGATTTGCCAGCTGGAGTCTCAAACAAAGGCCAGTTATGCGCGGCAAAGACACTGTGGACGCTCAGCATATGTTCATCAAGCATACTACTGTCGAACCCCAGTTCAAACTAGTCAAGCGGCTGCAGAAACAGTCGTCGGAATATCCAGAACGCTAGGGCCCCCAAGCAGATGGGTCAACCTCTTCTCAGCGACCCTAACCGCCTCATTCCTTACCACGCTCTGCTTGCCACTCTCGAGCCTGACCGGCGCCGAGCCATCCTGCAAACCGAGCTGCTTGTCGGACCATATCGGATTGACCTCAACAGGAATCGGCATGCCGACGCCGGCACGACCGCCTGCTCCCACCCAATCTGAAGTGCGCTTGAGATTGAGCGTGTCGAACACCTTGTTGATCGACGATATGAGATGGGCGATCTGCTCGGTCGTGTGACCGGGTGTAGGAGTGATGCGAAGACGTTCCTCGCCAACGGCGACAGTGGGGTAGTTGATGGACTGGACGTAGATTCGGTGCTTGGCGAGGAGCAAGTCGGAGGCTTCCTTTGCGAGTGCTGCGTCACCGACGAGAACGGGGATGATGTGGCTGGGACCGGGGACGACGGGGATGTTCGAGTTATCTAGCTGAAACTTGACCTCGCGAGTGTTTATCTGCTGCAGTCGGCGGTCGCCCATGAATTCACGCTGGTAGGCAATGGATGCTTGAGCTCCGGCGACGACAGCAGGCGGAAGGGAGGTGGTGAAGATAAAGCCGGGCGCGTACGAGCGAACGAGGTCGACAAGGTCGGCAGAACCAGCGATATAGCCGCCAACAACGCCGAAGGCCTTGCCGAGGGTGCCGGTTATGATGTCGATCCGATCCTGCACGCTGCGCTTGACGGGCTCAGGAGACTCCCTCGTGGCCAGATGCGCCTCAAAGTCGAGATGCTCCGCCACGCCACCGCCATTGGCTCCGTACATGCCCACAGCGTGGACTTCATCGAGGAATGTGATCGCACCATACTTCTCCGCAAGATCGCAGATCCCCTCGATCGGGGCAACGCTTCCGCACATCGAGTAGACGCTTTCGAAAGCGATGATCTTCGGTGTGCCGGCTGGAACCGCCTGTAGCTTCGCCTCAAGATCGGGGAGGTCATTGTGCTTGAAGATGACCTTCTTCGTATTCGAGTGACGGATACCCTGAATCATCGAGGCGTGGTTCATGTTATCCGAGAAAATGACGCAGCCGGGTAGCTTGGAGCCGAGAGTGGCGAGGCACGCGTCGTTGGCGACGTAGCAAGAAGAGAAGACAAGCGCTGCAGGCTTGCGGTGAAGCGAAGCGAGCTCGTCTTCCAGTGAAAGGTGAAGAGCGCCATTACCGGCGATATTGCGAGTTCCGCCTGCCCCGGCGCCATATCGCAGGAGTGTGCGTCTGAGATGTCAGACCAAGGCTGACACATCTTCGAGGCAGAACTCACTTCATGGTATCCAGGACTACAGGGTTCTTGCTCATTCCCAGATAGTCATTCGAGCACCACACATCCACCTCATCCTTCGTATTCGCCGTGTGTGCTACCGTGAACTTCGCCGCCAGTCGGTTGATGTTATTGAAGTAACGATACGACCTGGCGAGGGTCAGCGTGAAAAGAGTGAGAAGCAATCGTGGCTGCTCACTTGTCCCTGTGCTTTTTGTCGAGTTCTGTCTCGTAGAAGGATTGATAGTTGAACGTCCCAATCGCCGTTTGAGTCGTAGGTTTCGCCTTTTGCGCCTCTCGCTCGGCCACAACGGCAGCCTGATTGGCCGCCTTTGCGTGAGGGCATTTGCCAGACGCCGGGCTGCTCGGATCGAACGGGATATCCTTTTGCTGGAAGGTCTCGTCAGATCGATCGGGATAAACACTCTAAACAGGACGGACCTTGTGCATCTCCGCGACATCGTGAGAGTCGGCGACGCTAGCGTAAGTCCTAGCCTGTGCGATCACCGCGAGGTTCGGACCCATCATAGGGCATCGCATCGCAGTAGTGGTGAGACCCGAAACATTGTTGCTGGTCGTCGTGGCGAGAGATCGGAGGGAGGAAGCGGAGGAATGGCCGAGGAAAGGGCAGACGGCGGAATAGCGAAGGAGAGATGTTACCTGCATATTTGAGATGGCACCAAAGGGATGAAGGACTTGGTGATGGAGGGGGAGAGGGGCTTTAGGGAAGAGTGAGTGAGATGGAATCGAGCGATCTGAGAGCAGAATCCGGCAAACGGCAATTCGATAGCTTATGACCCCATCCAGGCATAACCGTCACTGACGCCACAATATGATAACACCGGAATATCCGATCAAGAAGCTCCGCATGTCCGCAACTGTCTTCGACATTTCCCATGACTCGTACCCAGAACAGGCGACTTGCGGGACCAACCCCTCGGACCAAGCATGATCGATGTCCAGAACTGTCGAGCACATTCCACGACTGACGGACTACGACCAAGGATATTTGGGCATATCAAGGTTTCGAGACTCACGGATGGTACCTTGATCCACACCTGGCAGCGGGTAAACCCTCTTAGCCACTGCGCGTTCATAGCCTCCCTCCAGGCCGAGCTACGTACCCTCGCCAATACACTTGCCCCTTGCCTCAAAGCGGGCGACGTCCGCACCCTTAAATGGGCCGAATCCGACTATCGCGGATGTTCATGGGTCTGGCGGACGAGCAGAGGAGTTGGGCTGGAGAAGCCTCTACAGTGCTGTAGAAGCGGGGGAGAAGGATCTTGGAACCTCGGGCTTTGGAGTGGCAACAACGAAAGAGACCGAGGTACGCAGAGCTATAAGAGAGCGACCAATATGACTGATACCCACTAGAGATCTAGTATCGAGGTTCTTGTAGCTAGTTTATGCAACGTCTTGTAACTAGCGGACCTACCCTACCAACAACCAGCCTGGCTGTGGCAGCGTCCACCCTCAGGTTGAGCAATCTCTTGTGCTGTGCAAGACTAGACTGGTAAGTCTACGTCTTACCCGCACTTGTCGTGGATTGTATTCGACAATTGTTCTGTCAGGGTGCTACGCCGACCAGTGATAAGGCCCGACGTCCAACTCCTACGACTGGCGATCGTGGCCGAAGGTGGCGATTGATAGGCAAAGAGATTCCAGCGTCAAAGGTACTGTCGGGGACGTATGAGAACGTAGCCGAAGTAGGCACTGGTCGGGTAGCGCTATCGATGCAAAGACTAAGACAAGGGGGTATACTACGAAATGACTTGAATGACTTCAATCTCGAATCGCTGAGGCTATCCCTCAGCGATGTATAGTACCTATATACTTCCATAGCTTTGTGTTCCATGTCTCGTCTTCCAAACATCACGTCTCGATCTCTGCAGTGGCGCAAAAGGTGAATCTCGGCAATCTTGGGGTTCGGAACGCAATGAGGCCGAACGAACGCGCGCGTTGCCTTTTGGGCGTCCTGTGATGTGCGACTCTCGGCGATAGTTGGCGAAACGTGGGTTTGCCGTCGTTGTTCGATATGCGATCGTGACATGTTGACTGTGTCAGTCAACCTTTCTTTAGTTTACAGTCAAGACCATTTCATACCCACGATTGTGTTTGACATCGTCTTCATTCATTGATATTCCAAGGGGCATGAGGGAAGTTTGGGCGTGAGTTTGATCCAAAGCATAGTTGGCTGGGTACGGTCATAACAATAGCAATGTGTCGGTTCCTCCCTGCTGTTCTACCAATGTCCCCCAAAGTCAAATAGGCTCATAAAGCAAATCTTGAGGGAATCACGGTCCCTTGCACTAAGTTGTCCACGGCAATCTATGGAGGTGAAGTTGTCTTCAGAACCTATCTTTTCCGCAATAGATCCCGATGCACTTTGACCACGTGGGGAATCAACTCGATTCCTCGAGCCTGCCAGATTTCACTTCTCAAACCCCTTGTGATGCGAGTGACCCCAACCTATATCTCCATCGGCGCCAACAGGTCCTCTTCATGCGCTGCTCATTCTCAATCCGGGGTACTCGCATTTGGTGCCGGGAAGCTGGTTGCGCTATGGATCCCCGACGTAAGGCTGCAACCCCTTCTTCAAGCCCATGTCCTGATGTCCGGTGAGTAGGATGACAATCTGCGCGGCATCTATGCCGCTGTACCTGGTCATAAGGGACAGGTGACAACCATTAAGCTTCTCGAAGACACCGCCGAAGCAGCACTCTTCGTTAGCGGGGACACAGCTGGTGAATTGCGAATATGGAGCTGTACTCGGGATGGTGGAGTGAGCACGTCATACGCGGCTCCGAGTATGATGCTCAGATCGTCTTCGCACAGTTCGAATGCGTCGAGCAAATCGCGGCGCATCAAGAAGCCTCAGTATCCGCACTCGGCGTTCCGCCATGGTCAACCAGTGGAAGAGTCCTGAATGGTTCCTTCTTCTCAGGCGGATCCGACGGTTCAGTGCGATTTTGGAGATCGACTAACGGAAAGGTTGAGAAAGTGCAAGCTTTGGATCTCAAGGGAAAGCTGCCTCTTGATCTGGCTGTGGCCTATCTTCCAGGCTCCAATGGTTAGTTCAAGGTTTCCCCAGAAAGAGGCCGAGCTGATCTTCTTCAGTGCCTGTGCTGGTGATCGCGTGTACCGACCGTCGCATCCAGATCTGGACCCATCGTGACGGTAGCGTAAGCCCTCGGTAAATCTCTCGATCGCTGCTGACGTCCAGAAGTTTCACCTTGCGCTTTCCCTTGAGGGGCACGAAGACTGGGTCCAATGTCTCGCATTTACAGCCTACCCCTCCGAGTCATCCTCATTGACTTCGGACCTTCTCCTCGCATCAGGATCCCAAGACAATTACGTCCGGCTCTGGCGCGTATCAGCTATCGAGCAAAAGCCCGAGAATGGAGACGGAGGCTTGGACATCCTTGATGAGTTTGAGAGGAAGCTGGCAGGCGAAGCTGGATGTAGCACGCAGATATCTACCAAGGCTCATGTGCTTGCTGTCGATGACGGAGGACGGTAGGTCTCATCTTCTTGCGTCTGAGTCGGTACTGATGGTCGGATCAGGTCACTGCGATATGATATCACCCTTGAAGCCTTGCTGATAGGGCACGAAGCCGGCCTCAGAAACGTCAGTTGGTCTCCGTCAACCCCTTCATCCCCTCCCCTTCTCCTGTCCTCTTCATCAGACAACTCGCTCATCATCTGGGGACCCTCCGCGTCGGCATCGGTCTCGAAGGACGGTATCTGGGTGCCAGAACACCGATTCGGGTCTCTCGGCGGGCGGGGACTAGCGTTCTACGGTGGCTTATGGGGAAGCGGAGGGAATAGTGTATTAGCCAGCGGGTGGAATGGCGGTTGGGAGAGATGGATGAAGGAGTCTGACGGAGAGAGATGGGAGCCGAAGTCGGGCTTGACGGGACATTTTGGGGAAGCGAGGAGTGTGAGCTGGGATCCGAAGGGGGACTATCTGCTGTCTGTAGGGTTGGTCTGTTCTTCAATGACAACGAAGGGTTACTCACGTAGAGGTAGATCAGACCAGACATCGCGTATACATGCACCTTGCGCCCAGTCCCCGTCATCCGTGCACAAGACCTGGGCAGAGATCGCTCGACCCCAAATACACGGGTACGATATGACCGATGCGGCCTGGCTTGGGCCACTCCGCTTCGTCAGCGGGGCGGACGAGAAGGTCGTCCGAGTTTTCGATGCGCCAAGGGGATTCCTCGAGTCGCTGAGGAGTCTTGGCGTACAGAAAGTGGAGAATTGGCACGACGATGCAGTACGTACCTTTACGAGCTTGCATCTTGCGTCGGCTGACAAGTGGCAGGCCAGTAGACCACAGGGCGCCACCGTTCCTCCACTCGGGCTGTCCAATCGAGCTCTAGGCAAAGGTACGTTGGTCTCGCTATAGAAATGTGCGAAGCTAATATGACGACGCACTCCACTTAGACGTCAACGATCTCGAACTTCCGTCTGCTCCTGTTCCAAACGGGCCTCACCAATCCATCTCGCACGCCTTCATCTCCCTACCGACTGAAGAAGAGCTCGCGTCTTCTACACTTTGGCCCGAGGTGGAGAAGGTCTACGGACACGGCTACGAAGTTCGCCTTCTTCCGCGTAATCTTTAATCGAATCTGACCACTGTAATCAGATCGCGACCGTCGCCACTTCGCATGATGGGAGCCTCTTCGCTACAGCTTGTCGAGCAACGAACTCCGAGCATGCTGTCGTCCGCGTGGTCTCGACGAAGACCTGGGAGCTCTTCGGCGAGGCGTTAGAGGGACACACTCTCACCATCACGAAAATTTGCTTTAGTCCGGACGATGAGAGGATCCTGACCTGCTCAAGAGATCGGGGATGGAGAATGTTTACAAGAAATGGTACAACAGGCGGTCAGTCCGTTAGCTTGCGATTGGTGAAATATGCTGACACACGTAAGGGTACGAGCCATGCGCGAAAGACGAGAAGGCGCACCTGAGGATGGTGCTCGATTGCTGCTGGTCGACTGATGGGTGCATGTTTGCTACCGCATCGCGCGACAAGACGGTGAGAAGTTTCCTTCTCTGATTTGGTCAGGCTGATGGGTGGCTAAGGTCAAGCTATGGACCGAACCGTCCGGGAAGCAATCAAAGTGGGACGCTGCTTGTTTCATCAAGCTATCTGAGGCGGCCACGGCTGTGGATATCTTCGGGAGTGCCGACGAGCTGTTGTTAGCGGTCGGAGCGGAGAGCGGATGCATCGAGGTCTATGCCATCTCGCTGGGACTCGAGTCGGTCCCAACCAATCTCCGTCCCAAATCCGATCTCGTCATCACCAAGTCCCTTCACAAGTTCGATGTCAGGTATGCCGTCCCCAAACTTCCTGCTCAGCGCTGAGCATGGACATCGCAGCATGGCGCACGCGGGCCCTGTCAATCGCTTGGCTTGGCAAAGACGAGATGGCATCCTTCACCTGGCAAGCTGCAGCGATGACCGGAGTGTGCGCATATTCAGCGTGGACATTTGATCGCCGCTCATAGGTTGTGCATGGGTCATCATGTACATAGGCCATTATATACATAGGTCGTCTTCTACATAGGTTGTCATGTCCAATGGCATATCTCATATTCGTCCATCATGGTCGAGTCGAGAGGTTTCTCGAATTGGTGGTGTTGCTCGACGTTCCGATCCCATATATCCTGGAGTCGTTCGTCAACAGCGGTGTAGCCAGTCGCGTGCAACAGCTCACGAGTCCTGTTTTCTCAGACCAACTAGGAAAGATTGTTGTCTCTCTACATTTCATTGGAGAGCCTCAAATGAAGAGCGGAGGGACGGACCTTCCTGTCTGATGATGTTGATAGATCTGAAAGAGCATGACCTCGCTGAACCCTAGGTAATTAGCCAGATCATCATGCTCCACAGCCCATTCGGCAAACTGCCCGTCATTCAGCTCGTCCTCCCCAGTCATGCGATTGGCTCACCGCGTAGACCCCGTTCGAGCGAATCGAGAAGGAGCATGTGGATCTTGGACATCTCCCATTGCCATCTGTTCTGCCACCCCCGGCGCCTAGGATTATCATCAGCGCTTGTCTCGAGATTGAGCTGACGGCGCACCGGCTTAGTCCCCGCACTCATCATCTTCAGGTAAGGCGATGATCTCACAGTACTGAGGAGTTTCGAAGGTTGAACCTGGGGGCAATTCGGGAACGGGATAAGGCATTGGATATGCAGGATTCGCCATCATGACCGGATCACCGGACCAGCTCCCGATACACTTTCGCGTGGCGCCTTCGCGTGGCCGCAACTGTCCTTCAAGCCTTGTTGTCCTCTCGATGGCGGAAAGGATGAGAGCATGTGAAAGATCATCAAGGGAACAAGAGAAACGGATCCGAAATGTCAAGAACCGTGATACGGCGATCCGCGAATCATGGACCCATGTAAGAAGGCGGTGTCATATTGCCTCGGCGGCATTCAAACTTCTCATAGCCCAGCTCAGACTCTACCCGTAAACGTCAAGTTCTGAGATCAAGCACCGATCAGCTTATCCTGCCGGCTCGACTCGGACAACGACCCACTTCAGGTGCCCGACCGTACCTCCAGAAGCCCCAATGACGCCCGCTCCACAGGAACTAGCCACAGTGGATGATCAGGCTCACAGTATGGGAGAGACGAGGGGACCTACCGGTACGAGGATCCACGTAACGATGTAAGGAAGCGGGATGATGACCTTCAAAAGGTCCTTATCGATACAAGCTAATCATCAGTCGGCGATTTCTGAGTATAGGACATACCTATAGCACCACATGCAAACCAAGCTGGGTCGTAATGCTGAATATGCTTCAACGTCTTCGCATCCGCATCCTTCATCATCTCCTGTCCAATCTTTTCAAAGTACTCGGGCTTAACAGTCTCGATCTCCTCCGCCATATGCTTCGCCAAGACCAACATGAAGGTGTCCATATAAGCGCGCAAGACAGCGGGCAAAAAGGGTTTGCTGGGATCGAGGCCATAAGATGCGAGGTCCAGATCCGGCAATTCGGGCATGGGGACCGGGGAGGGCGGTGGAGTAGGTGTGAGATTCATCCTGCATTGCCGGATGTAGAGCATGGTCGCGTCGAGGGGCTCTTGAGGACGTGGTGTTGCTCTACTTTGCGAGACCAAACGTCCTGTATCAGCTCATCAGCATCCTCACTGATATCGAGTCCGCACGTACGAGTCCTGACTTCTCGCTCCAAGCGGGGAATACTGTTACCTCTGAAATTGAATCAGCATCGTAGAGAGGTGAGCGGACGGCCCAACCAACCTTCGGATTGATGATGCTGGTACACTTGAAATACAGCGACCTCGCTGAAACCGAGATAATTGGCTACCGACGTCATGTTCTACTGCCCATTCCGCGAAGTGAGAGCGATCATCCGGTAAGATCAAACATCGGGTGTCTCCCATTGCCATTTGTCCTGCGAAACCGACGGCTGTTCATCATCAGCACACTCATGATGACGAGGAACGGCGCACGTACCCGCTTGTTCTCCGGACCCATCTTGTTGAGATACGCGATGATGTCTTGGTATTCGGAAATGCGAAAGTCGACTGGAGCGGGAGTGCAGGCATGGGATGAGCGAGTGGGTACGCAGGGAGCTTGGACATCTTGAGAGTAGATCGTCACTGGATTGAGGCGAGGTGTTCAAAGGAGAAGCAGATAGCTCTTCCGCTGTGAAGACGGTCGACCATCCATGATAATCATCTCCAATGTGATCTTGCAATGACCCTAGCTACTGCCACGATGTCCAAGATCCCTTCGAGACCCTCGCTCACCCGCTCCCAGACGTCCCGCCGGAATCGGCTTTCCCTGATCCAGAGTTCCGAGAGATCATAGAGTACCTCTCGCATGTTGGTGCGGAACGGAGAATCGTGAATTCTTGGTCTTCGAAATCACGGGTGTTGATGCAAGGTTTGGGTTGGCCGGACTGGAAACACTATTGGCAATGGAATATGCCCAATATGCCCAACATCCACAAGATCCATCCTCAAGCAGCTCGGACGGGTCTACCTCCGTGAGCCTGCTAGTCTCGTACCCTGGTAAGGAACGACGTCTCGTCAGTTTGCCGATCGGGCGGTCGAGCATGACGATTTGGAAAACTATCTTGGGTTCAGCGAGGTCACTCTCTTCCAGGGGTATCAGCACCATCAATCTGAAGGTCAGTGCGCTTGAGGTCCTGCTCTTCTGGCGGTAAGAATCTTACAACGACACAGAGACGTGTGGTTTTTCCGACCTGGAGTGAGGAATCCGGACTCGCAGGTAAATTACATTTGCGTTTCGACCGCCGACCTCAAGTCCTGATTCCTTGGCTCAGGACATTTGGAACCGTAATATCGACCAACACCACATGTTTGACAAATAGCTCGACGGAACCATGATGTACCTCCACATCTGTCGAGAGAGGCTTAATCCCTCTAAACGTACCCCAGTTCCCGAACCACCGGAGGACATCGCCAACCTCGATCTCACCAAATAGAACCTTGATCCCACCAAACCTTTCTCCCCCACTGCCCTACGCGCTCATATTGACTCCTTCATCTTGACCCTCGCTCGGCACTTGAAGGCGGAGATCGTGACTCTCGATCCTCAGTACTTTGAGATGATAGGCGAGAAGGGTACGGAGGAGGTGAATGTCAAGGTGGACGAGATGAGGCAGGTCTACGATCCGTCTTGGTTCATGTGCGTCGCGATAGGTGATTCAAGTCGAACATCTGGTCCTAAGTGTCTGAAGACTCCAGCCTCCATCGACCCGGAACTGCTCAAGCTGCTGATCCCGCTACCGTGCTTCCTCACATGGATCCTTGTCCCCGTACGTTCACTCATTCCTCATACGTGCTATATTAACCGAGTCTGTCACAATTAGTTCTTCTGGAGCGGCGAGTACTTTGGCTTCTCCAGGTATTGCCCGAGACCCGAGGTATGTATATGTGTCCTAGTATCAGCGAGGACCGTCGCTGAGACACTGCTGCAGAACTTGACTTTTACGGGGCGGCCGTGAGTTGCATAGCTGGACGCCCTTTTCGGTTGTATTTGTGTCAAGGGTTTGGCGGTCGTAGGGCTTCGTTACGATGGGCAGGACACGATCTCCTCTGTGTGCCCATGATTATGACGATGGGTTCCACGAGCAACAACCTGTTTCTTAAACGTTGAAGCGAAAGAGGTGAAGGCCGTCTTCACTTACGTAAGCAACGGAACGATTTCGTGAGCGCGATGCAACCGATGGAAACCTCGCTCAATTCCTTTGTCCTCCCGTCAACTCATCCGTCCTCATCTGACAAACAAGCTCAAGCCTTGGTCACCATCTAGCCGTCTTCAGTCTTGCTGATTCCGGCAGCGTGACCCCTACCCTGCAATCGTCGGCTCGTCATGTCTCAAGGACCCGGAGGAGGCGGAGGTGCATACTCGTGAGTGCTCTTCGGTCCTCGGGCATGGTGTCCCATGCGAAGTGGTACAGCTGTGGAAACCTCTTGAGCCCATCACCATGAGTATAATTGTCCTTCCTTGCTGACCAAGTGTAGCTTCTCGCTCACTACATTCTCTCCCTCCGGTAAACTCGTTCAAATCGAGCATGCCTTGGCAGCAGTTGCAGGCGGAACGACCAGTCTCGGCATCAAAGGTGAGCCCTTACTCCACCCTCCAAACTCTCCCATTCTCCCACTCGCACATTGGTACTGATCCGCGCTCGTAGCGACCAACGGCGTGGTCCTAGCGACCGAGAAGAAAGCCCCCTCCCTCCTGATCGACACTACCGTCATCGAGAAGGTCGCACCCATATGCCCCAACATCGGATTCGTCTATTCCGGAATGGGACCCGATTTCCGGATCCTCGTTGCGAAGGCACGCAAGATCGCTCAGGCGTATTGGAAGGTTTATGGAGAGTACCCGCCGACAAAGGTGCTCGTTCAGGAGGTCGCGGGCGTCATGCAAAAATCCACCCAGAAAGGGTGAGTGGTGTGGACTTGGTGGGTGTGGAGAGAGCTGATGTGTGGTGGTGGTATAGAGGAGTGAGGCCGTTTGGGATATCGCTGTTGATTGCGGGGTGGGACTCGCATAGAGGACAGAGCTTGTATCAGGTGGATCCGTCGGGGAGTTATTGGGCTTGGAAGGCGAGTGCGATCGGGAAGAACATGGTGAATGGGAAGACGTTCCTCGAGAAGCGGTGAGTGGATCCCTTACCCCGTCATTCATCGACAGATCCTCTGAAACGACTTTCTTGAGAGTCTCTAGGCCCTCCTCTCTAGGCCCTCCTCTCCAGGCCCTCCTCTCCTTTGCCTACCGGGAATATTGGAGAGCTGACTCCACGTTCACAGGTACAACGACGACCTCTCGCTAGAAGATGCCATCCACACCGCCCTCCTGACCCTAAAAGAAGGCTTCGAAGGCCAAATGACCGAACACACCATCGAGATCGGCGTCGTCACCTGCCCGACAGCTGAGCAGATGCAGGAGAAACCAGGAGAGAGGTTACCGGGGACGTTCAGGAAGTTGAGCGAGCAGGAGGTTCGGGATTACCTCGCATTGTAGAAGCATGCACATATGACATCACGGAAGCAAATCCGGACGGAGGTGGAGGGACGCGCTGAGAGGTTTCATGCGTCATACTTGTCCCCATTGCCTGCGTTTCTCTTGCGATTCAACCCGTTTCCCTCGGACGCAAGGGCGACCGAAGCCGGGGAAAGGCTGTCCCCTCTCAGCATATGATCAAACAGTTGCAAGGTCTGTGTCATGTCGGATGCGCATATGCCCGGGCTGCAAGCCTCGACTTCGTCTACCGCTGTCAGCTCACCCCCTTCCCCCCGACCAACTCTCTCTCGCTCAGACTCGTCCACCAGCGGCTTCCTGAGTCGACAAGGTATGGACCGATACGGCGATGATTGGGGTCCCGATGCTCTGACTCTGCTTGGTACGTTTGCCCCTTCGTCCCCGTCCACAAGCTAATGATGGTGATAGATGTGATAGAGACCTATTTCGGTGAGCTTCATTTCCTCCTACATCTCCATCCCCGTTCTCCGTATTCTAGCTGAGACTGAGCTGTTCCGTCGCAGACTCCCGATTCGACCTATTCAATCGCCGCTTGAAAGCCCAATCCGCCCGCCTGAAATCCCGTGCAGTCGAGCTCCTCCCCCGCGGCCTCCGAACACCCAGCGGCGGAGGTATACTCCTCATTGGCGACGAAGATGATGATGGCCCCCGGCAGAGGGAGGTGAGTGGTCGAGGTCGAGGGGAGAAGTATAAGCGGGAGGTCGAGAGGGAGGTCGAGCGGATAAAGGTCAAGGTGGGTCAACCTGGACTTGAGCGGAGGTGCAGCTTACGGGGCTTGGTAGCTTGCGGCGAAGGTCACAAACTTGTCGAGGTCGTGGCGGTCGGCGCAGACCGTGCATACAAAGGAGAAAGTCTGTGGGTATCCTGTTGTCGTCTGGACAGGAGGGATGGAGCTGATGAGATGGACCAGCATTCCTGTTTGGCGTCCTCTCCCTCACATTCTCGTGTCTCCTCTACGGAATGGCTCCGGAATGGCTGCCTTTCGCATATACCGCTCAGAGCGCATTCTACCTTCCGACGAGGATATTGTCGTATAAGCGCAAGGCGTACCATTACTTCCTGTTCGGTGAGCTAGTACTGCTCCAATTCCCGGTTCTTGGTTGATATTGCGGCACTTGCTTTCATATCTCAGAGTCAGTACAAAAAGTCCTGCCGTGTAAAATGCGCTGAGGAGCTACAGCTTGTGCTACTTTGTCAACATCCTTGACCTGCTTTGGATATGGGTCTTCCCCTCTTCGACCATGCTGTTCATCGCAAGCTACCTTCTCACGATGGGTGACTTAATTCTGTCCACTCTCGAATGCCAGCGCTGATTAGACGGTCAGGACCACTGGCTAGCGCAATCATCACATGGCGGAATTCGCTCGTCTTTCATTCGCTCGACAAGGTTACCAGTTTGTTCATCCATATGTGAGGCCCACAAACTATTGCTACGCATTGGCTGACCGGTGGTTCGCAGGTACCCCCCGGTAACCCTGACCGTCATCCGGTATGGATGCTCCGTCCTTGACGGCAGAGATGCTGATGCCAGCCGTCAGACATGTCTACCCAAATGCAGAGCAGCGATATCCTGGCTTGGCTCATGTGGACGAGTATCGGTGGTACACCATGATCCTCATGAGTGCCGTAGCTTGCGGGTCATCACCGTCTGCCTCGCTTATCCACGCTCATCTAAGTCGCAGATATTGCTTGGCAAGCTTCTTACTACAAGGTGTGGTCGACTCTGCTCAGTACGAACAAAGGTTGACGGAACGATGTAGTTTATCTCGGTCGACCGCAAGTCCAAAATCGAGTCCGGCCAACGGCAAAACAGCTTCCACTAGTCAGTCCCGTCGTCCGCCCTCTGCGTCGCTCCCGCTTATCGCGTCTCCGATGCGCAGCATGTTGAACGATAAGCGCGGACCTATCGGTAAGCTGTTACAGGGCATACGACCAGAACATCGCGAGCTGTGGTTCATCTTCGCCCAATTCAGTAGGGCCTCCCACTCCCATCTATCCTTACCATACCGGCTGATCGGTTTGCAGTCTACAGCTGCATCTTCATGCTTCCTCCTGCGGCATTGTTCGTCCACAGTTCGTTTGCCAGCGCGGCCTTTCTTATCATCATATTCACCGTCTCCGCTTGGAACGGGGCCACATTCTACGTCGAGGTCTTCGGTCGAAAGTGCGTTATTCATCCCTAAGGCTGTCCCCACCACTGATGTATTCGCGCCAGGTTCGAGCGGGAACTGGAGCGATTGCGAAAGGAGATGGAGCTCGCTTCGGCTATTGGGACATCCACAGCTTCGGCCGCCGCAACGCCTTCCGGCCCCTCCAGCCCGATGTTCACTTCGCCAGACGGACATCACAGCACCGATGGGAATCAGACGGATGGACTGGCTGACTCGCCCCTTATCTTGCCCGGGACTAGGGAGATCGCAGAGGACATTGTACCGGAACTCATGCTGGACAAGGCTGCGGTCGAGTTAGATCAGGAGAGGAAGAAGACGGTTTGATATGGTTACTTGGTGGCTTTGGGCGGATGTGTGATCATACATAGCTGTCATGATACGATATAATGAATATGCCCGGACACACCAGAGCCAGCCATGAAGCATAGCTGCACCACAAGAGGAGAGTCGTAAAATTTAAAAGCGCGAGTCGTGAGGTGTAATCAATACACGATATGTATCAACGGAGGAATGGGTGTTCCGGAATAACCTCAAAAGAGAGCATCTACTCGAAGCTCGCGGGCCCGTCATTCAAGTCTTCGTCGATATATTCAGGTTGGTCGTAGACAGGGGGTGCATCGGCTTTCAGCCCGTTTTGCACAGAGTCGGCACGTTGCATGGTCGACCGGGGTCCGGGAGTATTGCTGTTGATCTCAGCCAATGACATAAACATGTAATGCTCTTTTCACCTTGCCCTAGGTAGGTTCGCGCAACGGTCCTTGCCGTAGGAGATGCGCATTGTAGAGTATTCTGGCTTGAGCTTGATCCCGTCGACGGCTTTTTGAGCGGACTGAATGGTCGTGCTGAAGCTCAGGCATCAGGGTTATGTTCCACCTGACAAGCTGCACTCACAAATTGACAAATGCTGCGTTCTTCTCGCGAAGGAAGTTGATCATTTCGATGTCTACGACATCATTACTCACCAATCCCGCCAAGACCGGGACTCACCGCCATATTCGCCAAAATCCTCGCGGAGCTTCTCCTCGTTGAAGGTGACGAAGTCGGAGATCGAGCCAATGTAGACATTCCTGCTGGCGCCGACCTGCACCGCCTGCAGAAGGGCCGGGATTACCGGTCCCGAGTGCTTCCCCCAGCCAATCTTGAGGCGGCGAGAATTGATCGTAAGGTTCGTCATCGTAGCGTGCTGATAGAATGCTAGGGCGCATGCGGGATCCAAAAAAGTGACGAACTGAGCGGATCAGTTGAGGCAAACATGCAGCTCATCGCCTAGACTCACAGCAATGTTCTTGTCATGGAGGTGCCGGACCTGTTGCAGCATTCCCCCGCGGATATTATTGCATAGCTCCTCGGTAGTCGTGTCCGGTCCGAGGTTTCCTAAGTAGATATTACGATTACCAGCCTGACCAGCGGAGGCAGGATCCATGTAGCCTCCAGCAACCGCGGAGAAACCACCGCCGCCGGTGAAGATAGGGGATCCGAATCCAGATGCAGGAGTGCCGAAACTAGCAAAGCTAGGCGTCATCGGGGAGAAGGGAACGAAGGGCGAGCCAGGCAGCTGGGCGTGCTGGGCCGAGATCGCGGCGGCGGCTTGCGCTTGTGCGGCCTGGACAGCGGCTTGCTGAGCCTTCGGGACGTATGCACAGCGATCCTACAGGTGATCAGGACTGTACTGCTTCCGCACGAAGATGCTTACCTTGCCGTAATTGATACGCTTGTCCTGCCAAGCGGGATCATTGGGCAATTGCTGGACAACCTATACGTATCACCTCCATTCCAGCAAACTCCACTCACCTTCATGGCAGTGCTGATGCTGAGGAAATGAACGAAGCCGATGTTCTTGTCCCTCACAATCTTGATCTGATCGATCGGACCGAACTTGGATAACTCGTTCCGCAGGACCTGCTCATTCGTCGTCTCGGCGAGATTGCCGAGAAAGACATTGCGGGTTGCCTGATGCTGTGATACCGCTTGAGAGACATTGGTTGGCACGGTCGATGGCTTGCCCCAGCCGATCCGAAGCTCCTGACCATGTAGTGCAAGCTTCTTGACCGAAGCATCGGCGTGAAAGGCAGCAGCGGTCGAGCCGTCCAGGAAAGAGATGAAAACACAGGATTTCTCGCCGAGTAGCCGAACACCCTCGATAGGACCGAATCGTACGAGATTGAGTAAGTCATCGACAGAAGCCTCTGCAGATGGGTCAGTCCTGATACGGCGGGTAGATGACAAGACTGACCAGCGGGGAGGTTACCGACATACACCGTCCGTCCAGTAGTGTTGCCCGCAGCCGCAGCAGCAGCGGCTGCAGCTGCCGGACCGTAGTTACCAGTCATCGTATGCGGGTTCATCGACGGGGACATGATCGGCGAGCCTGGGTAAGCCTGTAGAAGTCAGCGCGAGGGATCATTCGGTGAAACTGCATGCGCACCATATTCATATTAAACGGAAAATTGACCATGCTGAATCCTCCCATGCCCATCATCCCATTGATCATCCCCATGGAAGGGCTCTGAGGGACGTTCATCCCATTTGCGACATGCGCACCCATGTTGGGCGTCTGCACTGGTGTCGAGAGCGGACCACCGAGATTGAGAGGGGATTGAGGGGCGGCGGCATTCTGCATGTAGCCAAAACTGCTGATGAACCCAGGTGTGAAAGGCTCGGGTCCAAGCGTAACCTTAGGGGAATGAGGGGAATGAGTACCGAAAGCAGGTGAAACTCGTGCCCTCTTCAGGGGGAGATTGTCGAAGCTCGAGCTGGGATCGATATGAGGTACCTGCCCGTTCTTGGGGTTTGGGGGTAGAGATGTAGTATCGAGAGCACGCTGATAGGGTTGGCTTCTTCTAATCCAGTTGCTCACCTTCATAGCGTCCAGGTCAATCCCCTCGAAGCCTGGCCCGGGGAAAGCCGACGCAAGCAGCTGCGTATAGTTGGGACTAAAGGGCGCCAGGTTGGGCAACAACAGGGATTGGTTTCCGTGGTAAAGCGAGCGAGGAGCGTTGTTGACTGGAGTGAGGAGCAAGGAGGGGTTGGCCCCGCTGGTCTGAAAGGCAGAAGAGGTGGCCGAGAGGGGCTGGTGGTGGTGGATTCGGGATTCTATAGCTGTCGAATCCATCATACGTACAGGACAGCAGGTAGTGGATGATCAAGAAAGACACGAAGGATAAGGAAGTCCCAAGGCGGGTCGAATTACACCGAGACAGGATTCGAGGGGTCGAAAAGGTCGCAAGGCGTAAGGAGTATAGATGACAGGTATAGAGCGTGGATAGAGGTGAAATCACTAATAAGCAACTGGACTGCGAGTCAAGGGAGAGAAAGATGTCGAGAGAAGGAGCAGCAAGTCGCCTGAACTCGCCGAAACGATCGGTCCAAACGAAGAAGTAAAGAGGGCCAAAAGGATACGCACAGAGAAGCGGAGTGAAAGATAAGGCTGCAGCGAAGGGCTGCACCAACGGGAGGAACTGGATGGACTCGCTCGGAGGCTGACGGTATGACGTCGAAGGGGGCTTAGCACTGGGATTGCGATAGAGATAAGCGTTCGCGACTAAAGTAATGAGACAGGATGAAACCCACCTTGAGCTACGATTGAGATGCGTGGGAAATGATTTCGTTCCGGTCACAGTAGCGTAGTAAGGATGAAAATATGGGGGACCGTGAAAGACACGGGGATGGGTCGGAGATGTTTGGAGAGTCGCGAACAGATCAGAGCAGCTTGTCAACAATGGTCACATTGGGATGCCGCTGCCTGTCCATGAGATGTCTCCCGCTTCACTTCTCCGGGCTAGCGCGAAGCTTTTCGCTCCCGACCCCCTTCGGAGCCGTGACAAAGCTCACCTGTTTAATGAGGGTATCGAAATCGAAGTGAAATGGTGGGAGGGAGAACGAGTCTGGCTCAGACCCGAGATTGAGAAGGGGAGATAAGGAAGAATGAGGAAGCGGACGAAGGGATTCGTTTGTGGAGGTCTAAGCGGAATGTTTCAGACGCGGGCCTGCTGGCAGGAGGTCTCATCTATCGCCATGCAAGAGTAGACATCGATCTGGATGTGTAACGTCGCATACACACGAACAGCTCAAAGAGGAGGGACACGGGTGGATGAAGTAGATTCGAAGAGGGGCTCGAAGATCATGCCAATGCTCCAAGATACATGCATCTGCATCCCAACTACCTAGACGGAGGTCAGGACCTCTGGCTCGACAAAGTCACCACTCTTGACGACCTTGGTTCCGGTGTTCGCCTACAGAGTATCCTGTCAGTAGGGTTCTGCGAGCGCAGCGGAAAGATTCACATCCATCGCCTCGCCATGGGTTTCCAGGAGCTTCGACATGTCAAGCTTGGGAGTTTTGAGGATCTTTGCCTTTCGGATGTACACGTTGTGAAGTGGGTAGATGCCCTGTATAGCCTGATCAGCAAAGCTAGCGATAGCGCGACGAGCTGAACCCACCTTGCAGGCTTTCTCAATCTCCCGCCCAATGCTCTCCGGGACAAACTTCTGCACCAACTCCTTGAGCTCGCTTCCCTCGGCCTCTCGTCGCATAATCTCCACCATCTTCCCTCGGATCTCGCGGATTTGGGAAGACTTGGCATAAGTAGTCTTCTTCACCTGGTTGTATGCACGCTTGGTGAAGCCGATAGCGAAGAGGCGGAGGATGTAGCCGTCGGTGGTACGAACGTCGACTGATGCCTCGATAAGGGTCTGCCACTTGCGGACGATCGATCGCAGCTTGTCGGTGGTGAAGTCCATGCCGTAGAACGAGGTAAGGCAGTTTTTGCCCTGGCGCACTCGTCAGCATGGTGGAAGATTGGAAAGACAGGAGACGAACCGCAACATCCTCAACCCTAAGCTTGATCTTCCGGAACGACTGCTCCTGATCGTTGTTGAGGTCGGCGAGGGAGAGTTCGATCACGCGACCCTTGAGCGAGTCATTGGCGTTCTCTGAGATCATTGTCAGCGCCTGAGCATATCATGAACAGCGAAGGCAACGCACTGAGACCCTGAGACCGGTTGACGAGCGTCTTTCCCGCATTGCGGTTCTCGAAGAACGACGGAGCTTTGATATCGTACCATTCTATTGGCATTGCGCAGGAGGGGGTGGCGCGAGTGATATAATGGATGAAGAGCAGAGAGTCGGATTGGGTGGATGGGTGGATGATGTGGGCAAGGCGAGCAGGAGGTGGGAGATAGGCAGGAGGATTGACGATCATACCCATCCATCAGCACCATTCCTCGTCTCCCGAGACATCCACAACTCACCCTTCCTGGAGAACGGGTCCACCACCTTCTTTTTGATCCCCTTCTTGCCTTTACTAAGGCGCTTGTTCTTCCCTACAGCCATGGCGCGGCGATTCTAGGCTTAAAGGCTGAGCGGATAGAGGAGGAAGGAGAGAGCGGGTCCATGAACGGGGATTTTGGAAGACGTGGTCGGAGTTTCTCCCTCCGCGGGATTATGGTTTATGTGTGGCACTGCGATGGCGGATATCGCCATAGTGCAGTCGAGTCCTTTCCAGCTGTTACTCCACGCACGAGTCGAGAGTGGAAACCATCCGTCGTAACGTTATCATCGGGACCTTCTTGATATGGTATATTCACAGACAATCCTAGGATATCCACATGATCTTTGCAGGACACCCCGGCAGAAACACTTCTAGACCCCTCCAATACCTCTAATACCCCTCCCTCGTATCCCTCTCTAAGCCGATGTATCCTTTCCAAATTCTCCTTCTATCCCTCCTATTAAGACTCAAGCAGCAAGCACACTCACTGCAAGAGGTCCTCAAGGTCTTTCGGGTCGTCCACTGGCTCCGGCGGCGGACTGTACACTTGGGTCAGGTCGAGGACCCATCTGCGAAAGACGGCGATCCGGCGAAGTGACACCCGTGGTAGAGTCAGTCAATTCGGTGAATCTGGCGCCGAATGAGATAGACGCTTGTCGAGGGTTTTGGTTTTGAGCGAAGAGCTGAGCCACATGAAGGGGGTCGTCCATTTTAGCGATCCGATCGATGAGGCGCTTGCCAACAGGTGTGTTGCGGATGCCGTTGATGAGGGGACGGACAATCTCGAGGAGCTAAGAATCTAATTCAGCTTATCTTCTGACCTCTAGATTGATGCATACCTCGGCTTTTTGAATCGGCCCGGCGTGGACCAGCGCAGTCTGGATAGATTGTCAGCTTGTGGTCTGAGGAAGGCAGCAGTCCACTCGCCTGGATAGGAAAGTTGCCGTACTGATCACACAGGAGCATGCCCACGTTGTTGCTTCCATCCGGCTTGTTGCCAATCAGCTCAGCGATGAGTTGCCTGCGATCCTCAGCTTCTGCATAGATGATTGCTTTCTCGCACACATTGGAAGCAAATTTGTGGCGGGACACTGAGGCTTCCTGAGCTTCCTCCGAGATAGGCTATGAGTAGCTTACTCGAAATTACCCGACCCTTCAGCTCCTCGATCACTTTCGAGCGATTTGCATCAGGACCATGCGCAATCACGCTTTGCACGACGTAATCTGGACAAGCTTTAGTACGATGGGGACTAGTATTCGATGCACACTTACTGCCGAACTGGTCTTCCATAATCTTGCGGGTCGACAGGTGGAACTCATCCAGCAACACTCTCTTCGTATCGATGTCGAGGTTCTCGAATGCCTTTTGAAGCACGCGACACCCGTACGGATGCGTTGCGATCTCCTCGATGTGACCTTCGAAGGCGTCGATGACCGACTCGGGAGGTTCGAGGGAGATCAGACGCTAAGAAGTGGGATAAGCGAGTCCACGGTACAATAGTGCCGACCTTTTTTTACCTGGATAACGTGATTCGCATTGCTCGACTTTACGCAGTTGAGGATGTGCGGCTCGAGCTCTCTGATCAAAATCTCGCGCTGAGGCAGCAGGACATGTTCGAGAGCCTTTTGCACCACCTGTCGCCAGTCAGCGCCAGACGCCAGAAACTGACTCACCCTACAACCGTACATCTGCATCGACAGAGGGAGGACGTGATTCTCCATCTTCTTGGCGAGAGCAGCTTTCTGGCGTTGATTGCCGTGCTCAAACAGCTTCTGGATGACGTAGTTGCCGAATACGTCGGTCATGAGCTGATAGGCATTCGGCATGATCTCATCGAAGACCTTCTGACGCTCGTCGGTCGTGCAAGTCTCGATCCTGTGCTGGATGAATCGCGAGCCATGCTGATCGCCACAAAACTCGACGATATAGCCGTTGACATCCTGTAACCCGTCATCTTCCACGCAAACTCGATCAGGGAAACTTACCTCCAGCTCCCACTTCTTGCGAACCTTGTTGAGCCTAAAGTCCTCCAGCAACGCACTCTTCGGGACATGCTCCGGGACTGCCCTGTAGGGCCTATTGGCGACCACCAATGGGCGATTGTTGGGCGAATAAGGCGTCTGCAGACCGTAAATGTGCGAATACGAATGCATGCCGAGCTGTTGTAGCATGGCGTGGTGGCTCAGCTGGTATGATGTGTTGAGCGGAGTTGAGAAGCCGAAGGTGGCGTGAGTCGGCGAAGGGGTGTAGTCCGAGTGGGCAGGGTAGGTCATGAGCGGCGGCGAATGAGGAAGCCGATCCATGGGGCCGTGAAGGGGAGAAGACTGAAGGGACTGGATCTTCGGATGCGCATCATACAGTGATACCGGGTCTGCGAAGGACTCACCTGCAGGTCATTGTTCGTCTCGCCTGCCATGTACATGCCATGAGGCGGACTCATCCAATAGCCTTGCCTTCCACCATGCGGAGCGTAGTAGTGGTCAAAGCCTGCCCCTGGGTTCATGTTTTGGTATGAATGGGGCTGCTGATGATGAGGACGCTGCTGCTGTTGTGGTGGGCTATAGACCATGTTATTGGACGCATGCGACCGTTCCGCCGGGTATTCATCGAAGCGGTTCCGTCCACCTTGTCGATGCTGTTGCGCTTGATTGTTGGCCGTGGCACTGTGTTGCTGCTGAGTGCCGTAAGCTTCTCCAAGGGAAGGAAAGTCTCCATCGGGTAGTACACTGGGCGGCGTGAGGTCTGGTGGCGGTCCGCCGTGTGGGTAATGTGATCCATTGTTGCCACTGGACGAGGGGGTACAGGGCGTCCCGAGATTTGGCTGGTCGCCGGATGTCCAGTAAGAGAGCTCATCATCGGCGTATGGCGTGTAAGGAGTGGTCTGTTGGGCTGGCGAATGCATGTGGAAATGCGTATGGCCGCTTTTGGGGGATGGAACAGAGGACGGATGTGGCGTGTAACTGTGATTGACACCACCGACGCCGAGCGTACCGAAGCGAGCGAAAAGATCGTCGGCCGTATCGCCATTGGTGATGGGATGAGGCGGGCTTGTCATGACGGGTCGTCTCGGCGAGATTGACAGAGGAAGAACAAGGTGAGGGGTTTGCCGCGTCTCCTCGCTCTGTCTTTGTAAGTCGAACAAAGGGGATTTTTTCGATGTTCTGGCCGCCTGGAAACAAAACTTCCTCGGGACAGATACTGATTCTATAGTCAGCTCACAAAAGCGACCTGTGACTAAACAAGTAAAGGAAGGTGATCAAGGAAACCAAGAGCCGATCCACATATATCTAAATGTCGGGGATCATCGGGGTTTGGAAACAGAGAAGGAGGGAGTTGACGTGGGTTGGGAAGAAAGAAGCAGAACGGAGGATGTGTGTACTGCGTGCCCGAGGGGTATGCCCCAGACATGACAGGGCCGAGGATGAGGGATCAAGGCGCGACGCGAGGTGATGCGTCATGCCAAAGGAGGGTTGCTTCTCGGACTAGTCTCGTTTTGAGGAGTGCGTATCAGCGGGCATGCGATGAAAGGAGTGGAGACCAAAAGATAGTTCAAGGGCGCTCGGGAAGGAATGATTGTCGTTTCCCCAACGGGATTCCAGTCGGATCAAAATCTTCGGATCGAGATAGGCTCAAGCGCGATAGCTGACTCACAGTTCGAATCACATTACACGCTTCTAGCGATTTTCGCGAACGGACGGAGTCAAAGTGAGAATGCTTGATAAGTTGCTTTGATGAGTGTCCTGATTCTTGTCGGTCGCGCTACATATGCACAAGGTATCTTTACAATACTCAGAGGCGTCTATTTCGCTGGTCTTGAGTATAGGAGAGCGTCAATGATGTCAGAAATGTTCAAATCTGTAACGCGTCCTCATCAAACCAATTTTGATGGGGATCCATCAGCGTTGATCGTCAGGGGATAGGCACCAATCCGGGTTGCCGGCGGCCGCATGGATGCACATGCTACTTCACCTGAGCGAGTCATACGGGGCTAAGAGCTACTCGCAATTGAAGATCGGCCTTGATTGAGCGAAACGTATTTGGTCGTAGGATTTCCCACGCGAAAACATGTGGGCTCTGGGACGACTTGTCGCCGCGCAGACGATGACAACTCCGCTGATGCGCTGAGGGACGCGCTTCCGATAGAGCGTGGATGTTTTGCATGAACGGTCCGGTTTCACTCGATTGTGGAAGGACAGAAATCAAAGCAGGACGGTGAGAACGCTCCAAAACAAAGTCGGCGAATTAGTCGGAGGTCAATTTTTGGTGTGTCAACGTCGTAAGTACCCTTTTGCTAATGAGGCGGCCAGGGTCGGGTTCAGCGTACTCTATGAGTTTAAAGCAGATGGCGACATGATATGGACATGATATGCAGATCCGATACAATCGACTGCGTCGACCAGAGACTATCATCAAGGTCCGAAGATCGAGAGCTCCCTCATCTCCTCTAGCACCCCTTCGACCTGCCCATCTAGCGCGCCATTCGCGTAGTCGTCCCGGATGTTGTCAGCGAAATACCTATGAGGTCGTGTCATCAGTCATGGTTGCGAGCCGAAGACGACTCCCGTCCATGCGCGCGAGACTAAGGGACTCATAAAGGAGATGTGGGTAATGGAACCTACCTCTGCACTCCAGATAGCTTCTCGTACCCCGCCTCAGCGAAAAGTAGCTGGCAGCGAATCATGGCTTCGAAAGATGGATCGAGGTATGCTGAGGGAGCATCAGCCAGTTTGTCGGGCAATGGTTTCTAATATCGACGGACGGATCCGTAAATCCATTAGCATGGGCAACTCGGAAATGAGCTGGTCGTTTAGAATATTGAAGATATCTCTAGCTTCGTCATGCTCTGCTTGAGCCTGCGGAAAATCAGCGTTCCAGCCCAGTCCACCGGTCATGATGATCGCTGCGAATGCGAGCACTCACTCGAGGTAGCTTTGTAGAATCATCTGCAGGCTTCTCCACCAGCTTCTTCACCTTTGCCCGAGCGGAGTCGTAGTCCAGCATCTGGGTAAAGATAATCAATCTCTGGTGCAATTGAAGGATCAGAGACCGTTATTCACCTTGTGATTCCGCTTGTCAATGGCCGAGTTGATTGTAGTGTAGTAGTTATTGAGCTTGCCAATTGGCTCAAGGACGGTAGCACGATACGGCGCGTCCAGATCCCGTCCAACACCGATGTCCAGCTCGTCCACTGCGGCTTTGTACGCATGGCCAGCCATTGCACCCTGAAGATAGTGTCAGCGTACATGAGCATGCGAAAGGATAGTGAATCTCATATATGACTGTGAGACCTAGCAAGGAGCAGAACTCACGTCGCTGGACCTGTCTGCCGAGTAGAAGAGACCAATGGTCTCTGCGATCCGGGTTTGAGATGACGCCATGGCTGAGTGATACATAGTCAGCTCCGTAACCATGAGCGAGCAGCAATGCGGTGAACGATTGCTGTCTTGAGACAAAGAAACGAAGCTACTTACACCGCATTGCGTCAAGGTAGCTTTTTGAGTCCCTCTGGAGGTTGTTTGTCTCCTTCTCCATACTGCGTAGACTCATCAGCAGGGCCAACGTGGAGGACGGATGCGAATGTCGACCAAACAGCTGCTAGTGGAAGAAGGGAGCCTACTCACGACCGATATCTTCCCTCCTCTTCTGCAAATTCTCGGTCAACAGTCCGCTCAATCTGTCCTGTCTTCTGCATCAAGGTCGTCCCCATCCGATTCGTCGCCTTCTTCAGTCTGTCAAATTCTCATCAGCAAATACCCACGAGGTTCCCGCTTAATGTGTACTCCAAAGGGCGTTAGAGGAGACGTACCCTCCCCTAGAAGCGCATTAGCCTCCTATACACATCGGCTTGACCTGGAATAGGAGGGACTCACCACGACATCTTGAACGATTGGCTTCTAGAGTCTGGTAGGAGACGATACGATCAGCCGCTCAAGCGAAGTTGCTTCCTGAACGTGTGAACAGGTCGACGCAAGTGGTAAGTTAGCCAAATGCACAGCCAGTCGAGTTCTTTGTGCCTTACGTAAACAGTAAATTTCAATTCATAGCCGAGTGTCAACTTGGGGACCACGATTCGTTCACTAGATAGTACTCTGAAAGTCTTCTCACGGGCGGCAGGAAGAGCTGATCACAGCGGTTTTGATCATCCAGCAGACAAGTCCCTCGTCCTCTCTGCTTTTCAAGCATCATGTCCCGCCATCGATTCGTCCGTGACCTCGATCTCGATGGTCAGCCGTGTTACAGACTGATGGCTTTGTTCGTTTGCTTACATCCTGATGGTAGCCGAGATGGAGGATGACTCGGGCGAAGAAGAAGGCCAAGTTCAAGGAGGGATGACTGCAGAGGAAAAAGGTTCGTCGATTCTATTCCCCTCACCCCCTTTCGCCTAGCCGTACTGATATCTCGAAATGCAGCTCAAATGGCCACCTCGATGCCTATAGCGAAAGCCCTACTGCAGGATGTCAAGCCTCCGATAGCAGATGACGCGATCGCCGATTCTTTATGGCATTACTGGTTTGATGTGGATAAGGCGGTGACCTATCTGAGAAAGGATTGGGAGAAGAAAGGTTAGTGATGGCTCTGTACCTGTTCCGGGTCAGCTTGGAATATCATGTTTCTGCTTGGCTTTACTTGAGGTGTTCGTGACAAGCTGGGTTGGTGGTATGCTTGGGGTGGAGTCGGCCGGGCCTCAAGCATTCCGGCTGAGCTTCGACCTAGACGAACCGCCGCCCTCGAATCTCCTGCCAACACCCGACCAACAACGTCGTCGTCGATCTGCCAAATCCCCTCGCACGACTCGAGAAGCCTCTCCGCAACCCCCTCTCACCGCTCTCCAACGGCTATCCAGCGCTAGAAAACAAGCTAGATCAGCACCGCCTACCGCTTCCATGACGAATACGGCTTCGGGATCATCCAGCCATACTGGGACACCAGCGGATCCCGTCTCGAAGCCAGTGTCTAAGCTGGCGCTTTTGGCGCAGAAGCGCAAGGAGGCTGCTCGAGCTCGAGAAACGCTACCGAGCGGTGCAGACACCCCTCCCGAATCATCGATAGCGGCCGCTGTTTTGCCAGATCAAGCGAAGCCGTTGTCCAAATTGGCGCAAAAGACGGCTGCTGCCAAGGTGCGGTCCGTTGCATCGACTAGGGAGACTTCTGGAGCCGTGGAGACGACCGGGTCCGGCAACAATATCACGGAGGACGCGAATGCCTCTCCGGACCAGATAGACGAAATATCTTCCGCGCTATTCTCCGCACACATCTCCAACGGCCTCAATCTCCCTGCGCCAAAGCTTTCCAACCGTCCTTCCCCTTTCTTCAGCATCGTTACCTCCTCTTCCCCTATCACAACGGACAGCGAAGGAGATCCTCCACTCACCAATATGCACCTCCCTCTTGTCCGAGATCCAGCCGAGCTTGAGAGACGCATTCGCGAAGCCTTCGGTCCCGATGTTGAGAGCCCTGATGACATTGTCCTTCGAGCTCGTCAAGGACGGGCAGGTACTGCCGACGAGCGTCTGAAGGGGACTGCGGCGCATAGATGACTGTAGTCCTCGAGATGTCATCCGATGTCTCCGTCTTGTCGTGCGCGGGTCTTCATTCGGCGGCACTGGCTGACCCTAATGATGTGCACAGTGGCGAAAACGTCGGGACCTTCCACTCCAAAGTCCGCCTCACTTCCAGGCAAGCCTCGGACGACACCGGCTTCGGGCAGTAAACTTCAAGCACGAACTCAGCCGAATACCCCGAATAGCAATGGGAAAGCGGGAAGCAAGGCTAGCGGCTCGGGGACATCAACGCCGGGTATGAGCGGTGCGCAGCAGGATATGGCTGGACTCCATCTCGAGGATGAGGCCGATGAGATCGAGAAGGAGAGGGAACGAGAACGGTTCAGAGAGAAGCCGGTATCGAGTATGAAGCAGGAGGAGCTCATTGCAAAGGTAAAGAGGGACGAGGCAGAGTCGGGCCAGCAGAACATCAGTCTGATCGTCGTTGGTGCGTGGCATGTGACGTGCAGCCCCTTTTTGGCTGACTTAGGGTAGGACACGTCGACGCGGGCAAATCGACACTGATGGGACGGTTATTGTACGAGCTCGGCGAGCTGTCAGAGAAAGAGAGAACTGCGAACGAACGAGGTAGCAAGCGGGTCGGTAAAGGTAGCTTCGCCTTCGCTTGGGGCCTCGATGCGCTCGGCGACGAGCGAGATCGGTGCGCCTTAGTGCTCAATACCCATTCAAAGCTGACTTCGCACAGAGGCGTGACCATCGATATCGCAACCACTCATTTTGCCACACCACGTCGCAATATCACCCTTCTGGACGCCCCAGGACATCGTGACTTCATCCCCGCCATGATCTCGGGTGCTGCGCAAGCCGACGTGGCGCTCATGGTAGTCGATGGATCTCCGGGAGAGTTCGAAGCGGGCTTTGAACGGGGTGGGCAGACGAGGGAACATGCTTGGCTCGTGCGGAGTCTGGGTGTAAAGGAGATCATCGTTGGGATCAACAAGATGGATCTGGTAAATCCGCTCCTTCATTTCGAGCTCCGCTAACAGGTTACAGGTGTCCTGGTCGCAAGATCGATATGAGGATATTGTCGATGCGCTCAAACCTTTCCTCGTCTCCGCTGGCTTCGCGTCGTCAAAGACCACCTTTCTCCCTATCGCCGCCATGGATGGCGTCAATATACTGAGTAGTGAAGAACCGACTCTGAGTGCATGGTACGAGGGCACAAACCTCATCGAAGCTCTGGGTACATACGCCGCACAACTCGTTGGTGCATCTCTGACCAACCGACAGACAAGGTGGAAGTTCCCCACCGACCGTACGATCGTCCTTTACGGATACCGGTTTCAAATCTCTTCAAAGGTCAAACAGCCATTGCATCCGGAGTGGCAGTCTCGGGGCGGCTATGCAGTGGAGTAATCCAAGTCGGAGATCGGATACGAGCCGTACCAGGAGACGAAGTAGCCAATGTTCGCAGTATGTTCCGTTGATAATCCTTGATGCGCAAGCTGAACGGAGCAGCAATCGAGGTCGATGAGGACTCGGCATCATATGCGGTCGCAGGACAAAATGTCACTCTCTACCTTTCTGGAATCGATTCGATCCACCTTGCCATCGGGACTGTGCTCTGCCCGACCGGGAAACCCGTTCGACTTGTCACGCACTTCGTAGCACAGATCCTGGTCTTCGACGTGCAGAGCCCTATTATCACTGGTACTGCTGTGAGTATCTGCTATTTCCTCAGACGTCTGAAGCGATTTTGACGGGATGGGCTTAGGTCGAGCTGTTTCACCACTCGATGAACGTTCCAGCGAATATCAGTAAGCTTGTGTCCATATCGGAGAAGGGAGCAGTGGTGAAGAAGAACCCGAGGTCAGCTCGGCGAGCCGTTTCTACTATCTGAGGTTGACGTAAAGAAGGGTGCTGCAAAAGGGTGTCACAGCGACGGTCGTGCTCACACTCCGCTCGTCACCGGGAAGCACTGGTCGGGCACCTACAATACCGCTCGAGACAGCTGCCGACAATAAGGAGATGGGGCGTGTGCTGATCCGGCGCGGAGGAGAGACTATCGCTGCAGGTGAGCCATTTCTTGCTGATGCTTTCCCCATAGGACTGATGAGCGAGCAGGAGTCGTGACGGAGATCTTGGTGTGAAGCCATATCACCTGTGTAATCAATATTCCTCATCGTGCATACGTCCATTTTGATCAGAGTCGGGCACCTTCTGCCTGTCATGCATATCGACATAGCGGCTCTTGGTGCAGACGACTCATCACTGATGGGGGCTGTAAGGAGGGAGTGATTCGGTATCCTCCTTCATTGTGATGCAATCATGGTTTTGCTTTATCTTGAATCCTCGTGCAAGCACTCTCGTCATAGATTTCATCATCCGGTCAAGTGTCTAAACCGATCAGTTCGTGACACGGTGTGGGGACACAGCGGCAACGTCAACGAAGCAAAGATCCGCATAGATTGCATATATTACTGCGGCTTGAACCACTCCGTGTGGAATGAATGAGGAAGCGGTACTTCCTGTTCCATTAACTGTGACCCGCCGTCCGCCGTGCCGAGATCGAACGGTAGGGAAAGGAAATCCAGATCGTCTACTGCATCATAGCTAAAGGCGATCTGTTAACGTAACAGACTCACTGAAGTCGAACGGTGTCCGCTCGGGCAACGTAGGCGCTAGGCCGTTCATGTCGAAATTCGGAGTCGCAGCGACGGTCACCGTCCCTTCCTCCTCAGTAGATCTTCCCACCAAACCCGCATCCGGCAGACTGACGAAGCTCGCTAGCTTCTCCGTCACTCCCACGAGATCTACGTCTTGAATCCCCTCGATCCGTTGTCCAAGCGCACTCAGGATCCAAGCGGTCCCCGACCAATAAGTATTTTGCTTCGCCAGTCCCTGTTGCAGGGTGGAGATGTTGGTGGTCGCGACAGAGGTGAGGAGTGCTCGGGACAGGTCGACTTGCTTGCCGTCCTTGGCGTCGGCTGCGGGCTCCGCTTTGGATCGCTCCGAGGCAGTCATCGTAGGTGCTGCGGGTACTCGACGGGGTGAGGTCGAAGGAGAAGAAGGGGAACTGCGGGTCGATTCGATTTCTTTGACAATTCGTCAGCTGGTTACGAGTATTGAAGGTAGACGGGCGGACCTTTGACATAACAGCAACCCGCCACGAAGAATGCCTGATTGACGAAGGGGAGAGCACAATATGCGTACGGACTGATGATGTCGCTCAAAACCAAAATATCGCCGATCGTCCGCGCCGAGTTGCGCCACAACACTGAGGCGATCGCAGAGTTGGGTGTCGCTGCTCCGCTCCGGGCACCAGTCGCTACCGCGCCTTTGCCAGATACTCTGCGCAGGAGATGGGTGCCTGTGAGGTAGCCGGACGCCTGAGGCGGATCAGCTCAGACTCCTCATCGAACAGCGTGAACGTACCAGAATGGTATGCATCCATAAATGGAGGTGGAGGAAGATCGACCCTTGGTTCACCCGACTATGCTTTTGCAGGCTGAATTGATCAGTACGAGTTTAGTGCCTCAGCTTTGATACTCACTTCCCGACGTTCCACTGCATATCCTGAGGCAACTGATTGTACTCCTTGATCGCCGCCGCTCTCGCCGCCTGAATCTCCGCGTCCATACGCGCGACTTCAGAGGCCTCGCGATTCAGCATATTGATCAACGGGCCGTACGAGATCATCTGTTTTGCGGCGAAACTGAATGGTGATCGAGGAGCGTCCGGTGGCGGCCCGGACGGGTAGATGTCCTCTTCGTTAGGTAAAGGCTGGGTGATCTCCTCGAATCGGTAGGTGGTCTGTCGTCCGACGCCGAAAGCCAAGGCGTAGTCCATCAGGAGCACGGACCAGAAGACCAGGCGATTCAGCCGGCGCTCATCGGCGGAGATATCGGATTCTTCGGGTGGATTCTGGAGAGATCAGCTCACTTCGGGAGCCGCATGAGGGGACAGACCAGATGCAAGCCGAGATCGATGCTCATCCGCACCGCCAGTCCAGTCATCATCCACACCTCCGACTCAGAATCTGAAGGCGATATCAGCGAGACCGTTTGATCAGGGAAAATCGCTCGAACCGTTTGCAAAACCCGTATGAGCTAGGAGAATGAAGGCTGCAACGGTCTCTCTCGACGGTACAGCCAGCATTGACCCCAGCATCGCTTTCGCTTGACTGTTGAAGACGTTGCCATACGCGTGTGGTTGTAGCTCAGGCAGTGCTATAGCTGGATGGGTCGAGAACCTTTGAGGGGTCAGCACGCTCGGCCATCAGAGTTCACGCTACCCACCTCGCAGCGATAGCAGCAATAGAATTGAGCAGAAACATCGATCCTGTCCGAGCCTCAATTTTCGCATCCAGCGACTGACGGTCCAGGAATGGGAGCTGGCAACCAAAGTGAACCATGAATACATCGAGAAGATGTCGCATGATGGGGATGCTGGGCATGCCGTCCGGTGAGATGACCTCTTGAGGGGTCTCGCTGGGACCTTGCACCGCTGGACGCGGTGAGTAGTTCCGCCACGTATCCTGTGGGCTGTCCACGCGGACTTTGAGGGTGATACGCTTGAGGCCTGCGAAGCACCTGACAGACATACGCCCTGATCGCTGAATGGAAAGTACCTGGTGTGATGGCGGTCTGTCCATGTGGTCGCCACCAAGTGACCTTCACGATTTTCTCTTGAGGCGATGTAGTGGTCTTCCGTGATGGCCGCTTCGCCTTGACCATGGAATCTGCTCCGACATTCGGAGAGGGTCCGGAAATGGTTGACCGCTCGTCATTCGGGCTGCTCTCTTCGACAGTGGGTAATCGTGAGCTGACAGCCCAGATGAACTGCGCCGGATCGACGGATGACGGGAATGGGGAAGGGCAATTAAAAGGCTGCTGTGGGATGCTGAAGGGTGTGCTAGCGGTAGGAGTGGAGCCAGCCATGGCGCGAGAACAGTATGGGGTGGTCAAATTGGGCAAGGAGCTGTTAAGTGAGACTGTGGACGGGTCGGAATGGGGAGGTTGGGGTGTGGCGAAAGTCTGCGGTGTTTGGAAGACACCTTTCGCGCCAGATGGCGCTAGTAGACCGGTCAGCAGGACAGAGGGCGCATCGTGGAAAATCACCCACTCGACCCGGATTGCTGAATTCCAGCCGCCAGGAGCTGATCCAACCATCCCTCGTCGACCATCCCCTTTCCCTCCTGCATCCTCACGACATCGCGCTTCGCATACATCCCGGGAGGATCGAAGCCGTTCATGCTCATCTTCGACTGCGCCCGGCTCATCCTCGCTCGAGATGATCGCCGGTCTTCAGCCGGCCACTGGCATTTGAGATGCGCCTCGATACAGTTGGGACATGGATTGGGAGGTAAGGCTCCGCATTTGGCTTTTCGTGACCGGCACTACGACGACAATCAATCAGCATTACTGGCAATCCAAGAGGACATTGCGTACTGGCAGACAAGCTGTTCGAGACCTCGTGAACTTCTGCTTCTTCTGCTTCCCATCTGATCCTTCTTTAGCGACTCCGTTGTCCCGCTGCGAATCCTCTCCAGACCTCTTCGAAGGTCCAGCACCATTGCTCGGTCCAGCAGATGTCATGCTGTAAGAAGAATTGCTCGGAAAGGTCGAGGCTTCTCCCTTTGAACCTGGCGAGATCGGGTCGAAGCCATAGCCCAGGTCGGACATGCTGGACATTCTACAGCTTTATCTTGATGAGGTCGGCGAATAGCTGCCGACTGGACAGCGATGAGGACTCTACCGAGAATGGAAGCAGACCGAGACGCCGTGCGGGGTGCGTCGGTTTGAAGCCGTCTCAATGCCGTGTCCGAGTGCTGACTGCTATCTCGAGACTCGGGACCTCGGCGTCAAAAAGACAAGATATCGGTGAGGGTGTATTGCAACATTGAATGTAACAAGATGATGTAAACAAACAAGATATGCTTTCAGATGAGATGCGGGTCTCTAGAGCTTCGCCGGAATCGCTCCCGCGGGCAGGAGCTGATCTACATTGTCCGAAAGCGGTATTCGTTCCCCCCCTTTGATCATCACCTTGAATTTGTTAAGATCTCCTGATGGAATTCGTAAGCGTCACCGAATGGAAAAGGTCGTCGGGTTATCGGCAGAGCGTATATCAATTCTCAAAACATGGACCAGATGCTCTTTCTTGTT
>JAABUK010000373.1_pt1 | contig 96544 bp, 43 predicted proteins | sample 5559141 | NCBI WGS metagenome assembly JAABUK01 (sample SAMN10711869, study PRJNA513367) | rock metagenome | isolation source: Antarctica rocks | place: Antarctica: Victoria Land, Pudding Butte nord | collected 2016-01-03
AGGGTACTCGGCGGGCGCTCGACGGGCGCTCGGGGCCGTTCGGGCGCCCCGAGCCTACCTCGGGCGCCCGAGGCAGCTTGCCTAATGGCCCCGAGCCGCTGGAGCCGGTTTTCGATTTGCCGACGTAGGGAGGGAAGGAGGGAAGGGTAGAGTTAACGATAATAATATATATAAATATATAAAAACGCGACGGTCGTAATATTTTATTTTTAATTAAATTTAGTTTATTTATTTACTCCTCGCGTCTCTAATTCCTACTACTATAGAATAGTATTAGGGCATAAAGATAAGCGGAAGGGCTAATCCGGATAACCTAGTACTAACTATAATACTAGCTCTAGGAGTGCCGCTGGAGGATAAAAGGTACCGATTTACCTAAAAGCATGATTGGAGGATTTCATGCGAGTAATTTGCTAAACCCCTGAACTAAGAATTTGCACCCGATCCCCATCCCCACACTAGCTAAGGTACGCAAACGCCCAGAGCACATCATCCACTCAAAGGGGGAAAGAAGGTGATGACATTTGGACTTTCAGCGCACAGCTGCAACTGCCACCTTCAGTCTTACTGATTCCACTTTTTTGACATCACTCTCTGAATCACCTAGGCATTATGTAAGTCGGTATATAGCTCTAGATCCAAACTGTCCCATTTTACTTTCGATCCTCCTCAAGTACTTTGTGCGCAGCTGGGCCCATAGCCGCAAGACTCCGTTCGATTTTGTTGTAGAAGTAGGTGAATGGTGGGTATAGAAATGGACGAAGATCGAAGCGATTGTCATCGGGGGAGTATTGCTCGGCATGATAGGACGGTGTCAACGTGGTCATCTTGTGTCGGTTGATCGCATAGTAATAGAAAAACCTCCTGGTCTTCTCGTATATCTGGTTGGGACTGTACTTCGCCCGCCATTCTTTATTAGCACAGAGCTTGACGAAGGCGCTCCATGGTCCAGCCTTGTCGACCTTTCGAAGTCTTCCGAAAACTTACGTTGAAGTCAGCAAAGTCTCTGAGCATGAGGAATAGGAGGGCCCCAGGGGAGAGCTTGTTGCAGTGTAGTAGAGTACATACCCGACAATTCGTCATATGTCATGCCCATGTCCTGTAGAAATGCAAGAATCAGCAATGCTCTTGGTAGACAAAGACAGAGTAATTCCAAGACGAAATCACTCGCGATGTACGTACCACTTCGTCAGACTGAACATATTCCTTCGTGATGGGCTCTAATTCTGCGGTAGGAGTTGCAGTCAGGAATCTGTGAAGTACAGGCATGTCGAAGGCGTCACGTGCGTAGGCGATGAAAGATCTGAGATCGGTCTTTGATATCGAGCCTATCGGATTGACTATGACTTCAATGTAAACGCTACCCTTGATTGAAAGAACTTGAATATAAGGACATGTTTGAATATCACGTATTCAAGGCGTAAAGTGTGCGCGGAGAAAATCCTCGTTTGGGTTGGCAAATGATGACCTGTGTGAAAAATACTCACTATCCGCGGAGCTGCAATCGTATCTTGAAAGACGTCAGCGAGGAATTTTGAGCGGGCGCACTACTTTTTCATGCACTAACTTTGTCAGGTAACCTCGAAGGGACTCATCCTGCGTAGATGTCGAAGTCAGCATTACTCTTTGTGACTCGGGTATGACCTGATTCCCAAGACTTGTCTTGCGACCTAAGACCTGGGACAAAGCAGTAGAAGACCTTGAAAAGTACGAACCACATTAGCACTACCCAATACCAGAAGGCTTCCACCTCCTTCACGTTTTCGCGTCGTCGGCAAGGTTTGCGCAAAAAGATAAGAGATGACCATTCGAAGTCTGGCTTGGATGTTCTGGAGTGCTAGATTCTCGGTGTTGTCCCCGCCGTGTACTTTGAACTTCAATGTCCAATTCATGACTGTGGTGAAGAAGGCTGTTAGGGCGTTGAAGACCAAATCAATATCACACGAAGTGTGATGACTGCCCATTCGTTCTGCCAATTCCTTTGCTCGAGCTCTGGTGTCTGGACTCGACTGCTTCTCCATGCCAAGGAAAGCGGTATGTAGAATCTTGTTGCAGATGTCCTCTGCATTCGCCGAAAGTACCCAATTGTGTTCCTGGGTAGTGATTCTTTGGCAATCTTCGATGACCTGCTGATTGCCGTCTTTGATGGCTTGAGCTACTAAGCGACACATCGAGAAAACGATTACCGCGGTGGCGCATGAATCAATTCCACCTGACAACGGAACTAAATAGCCTGCGGCGCGGCTTCTTCTCAGATAGTCCCAAAGGTAGCAGCCCGGCCCCATCGCGATCTCCTCCCAAGGAGAGTGGTAGCGCGGTCGCGCAAGCGGAAGTGTAGGCCCGTTCATTGGATCAACTATCGTGGTCTCTTCATGCAGGCTCACTTGAATCAGTATCCTCTCGTAAGGTACCGCCAGAGCCTGCGCCGCTTGCGATCCCGTACTGGGAGCAGACCTTGCACTGCTGACTTCATCTAGATCCACTACAGCCGTGATCACCTCCACATCTGACAGCGAGAATTGTGAGCTTTGTGCTAGGATAGCCCCGTTCATCATCACCATAGCACAACCATCATAATAGAGCCGATCCCCATCACATCCTTGTTGATTGGCGTATATATAAACGCCTTTCGACTTTCGGGTGGCCTCGAGAAGCAATTGGATTCTGGAATCCAGTTTGCGTAATTCGTGATGGCTGCCGGAACTGTTGAAGAAGATGCTGGCACCGTTCAAGCCACTCTCAATGTGGGGAGAGGCAGGAGTAAACAGTTCCTCACAGCACTCTGGCGCGAGGCATGTGTCGAGTGTATCAATAACTGCGTCGCCGATAGGACACTCAATCTGGCCAGCAATGTCTCTCAAGATCTTGGGCAGAATGAAATTCCGAGTTTTTCCTTTCAACCGCCATTCACTAAAGTACCTCATCTCGCGATAGTTTCCGTCATTTGCAAGAGATATCTTGGGCCGTATCAAGACCAGGCGCTTGTTGTAAACGATGGCTCTGCAATTGTACCTCACATCGCGAAACTTGATTGGAAGACCGATGTCAAGCAGCATATCTTCTGGGCTTTCTCGAATGATCTTAGCCAGGCATTCTAAGGAGGCTTCATAGAGATCGTTTTCTAGGTAGTGGTCCAGACAACCGTACCCGCATATTTCGAGCTCTCTAGCACATCTCGGAGTCAGCACTACTCCTTTCTAGACGAGAGGATTGAGCAGCAAGACGTATTCCGGAAGTAATTTTGGGATAGATCCCACGAGCCTGCTCCAGAAAATTGTCAAATGAGGAAGAAAGACTCCGAAAAATGCCTCACGGTCCACAGCGTAGCTTTGCTCCCTGATTGTAAGCATCGTGAATGCTCTCGAGTGTTCGGGTGGTATTTCCATCGAAGTCAAGACTCCATTGGTTCAACACACACGTAGCAACCTTGACGAGCTTCATGACGACGCGTCGGTTCTGTTCAAACTGATACGAGAGAGCGTCAAAAGAGGAGATTGAGGTCAGTGTGAAATTTTATATTTCAGCTTGGAGGAATGAGGCAAGCCCAAGGAGGCTGGGCTGAGAAGAGGAAACAGCGGAGCAATGAGCCTTTGACGCCCTTGGAAAGAACGAAAAAGTCTCCTTGGAGACTTCTAGGCTTTGATGTTGAGTAACCTGCCCTGATGTTGGATTGTTTCTGCAATCTCCGGAACGTTCTCTTGCTTGTGTTTTTATAGAATTCAAGGTTAACAATGTTGGCAACATTCATTTATGCCAAGCCAGCGCTGGGCCGGATCTGCACGAAACTTTCCCATCTTCGCCCTAGGCCTTCGTGCTCTTTGACATGACACAAAATATCGAACGGGAGGGATTGATGTATACAGAATGAGTATGTTCCATCATTGGCAAGAGCCCTTGTGAATATTTCCCTTCTGGGCGAGCGTGTCACCGAGCCCTTCCAATAACAAAGTAGTATTGTGGAAGAAGCCGGGTATGGCTGACATCCAGAATTAACACTATGCTTTCGATTCAGTTATTTGCATACATGTGGAGACTATCAGTCGCTCCACAGACCACTCCCGAAATGATCCAGCTTCCTCTCTACATGTACTGGGCCATTGTGGCAAGGGTTATGACAAACTTGCGTAGCCTCAGGCGCGATTGAACTTTCAAAGCAGCTTCTCAGCAGGTTTGCTGTTTTCTCTCGAAATGCCCTCAAGATCAATCTACTGCTCCTTCGTTGCGAGTCGCGACTACAGGACCCTGATGTCCAGCCGACTTGAGATACATAAGATGGATCCCACACCATCCCCACAACGTTCCCCACACAGCGCTTTCCCTTATCATGAGAGTCCTTCGATTTCCCTTTCTGAATGTGCTTCTCGGGCTATACAGCTTCATTTTTGCTACTGTTCCTCCCCTCCCATACACCATGTCAGAATACAACAGTGAAACCATCAACCTTCTCCTTCCCTCCAACCTGTCGTTGCCCATGTCTGCAAAGTAAGTTGTATGTCCACCCCACAAAAACACTCAGCATACAAACCTTGAGCAGTGCGCTTCCTCCGGACCCATGGGCCTACAGTTTACCGCAAACAAGCCGGATTGTCACCTTCCAGAGCTACAAGAAAAATCTCAACGCGAGAGACGTATACACATGCCTTCTAATGGCCGCTAATGCTGTGATCGCGCAATCAAGTACCGGGGGCGACGCACTCATTGGCGCAGCAGAAATGCAATCACAGCCACATCACGTCCGACTTAAAGTGCGGCCTGCTAAAATGTTGACATACGCGATGTGGGGTGCGACATTGCAAGCGCTCCGCGATGTTGTGACATTCTTCGGGACTGTGGCTATGCATTTTGACATACTAGCTTGGGACTTGATGCAGACTGTGGGAGGTGGCTCGCTCTTTTTCGTGTAAGGTAGTTTGGCGAAGAACCAAAGGGGTTAGATCTTCGATCAAAGGCACAACAAGTTCTGGCGTGCACATCACACGGTTCAAATTTGATCCCATAACACTCGACTAAATTTCGAAATGACTTGCACGGTCGATTTCTTTCAATTCTTTGTTGCTTGATTATCTCTGTCGTTGATTACACTTGACCTAACTCCAATCTAGTGCTCAAGGTCCTCAAACACCAAAGCTATGCATTTCACAGTGTCATACATCCATCAAGCCTGATCCTATCTTCCATTACTCAATGCTAATCCTCCTCGCCTCCTTGGCAACAATCTTTGGGACCACAACAGAAAGTATTCCATTCTTCAAGCTAGCCTTCACAGCCTCCTGATCAACTCTCCCAGGGAAACTGAATCGCCTCTCGAACTCTCCAACGAAACGCTCCCTGATCCAATACTTGAAGCTAGGCTTAGCAGCCTCCTTCGGCTCAGCGACCTCAGCAGCTGGCGTCGCTGGTGTGGAAGCAGGAGTCTTTGCGGCTTCAGTAGCGCTCTCAGCACCAGCGTCGACGTATTCGTCTTCAACGGAGGCTTTGTGGTAGTTGGCCGACTTCTCACTCACATTATCCGCGGTAGCAGCCTCTTCTGCTTCAACAGCCTTTGTTGCTTCGGCTGGAGCTGGTTCGTTCGTCTTGGTGCTCTCGGTACCGGTATGGCCACGAATAACAAGAGTCCGCTCGTCCACGAATTCTATCTCGAGATCTCTCTGTTCAAGGCCTGGGAGTTCGCCTTGGAGCTCATACGCAGCGCCAACTTCGCGGACGTCGAATCTTGGGGTGAAAGATCGACGGGGGTGGGCATGTGCTGGTGATGGGATCAGATCGGCAGTTGCTGAGTTAAGTAGGCGGAATAGGGGAGCTAATTCGCTGCTCATGGGCCCGAAGTGACTGGGAAAGAATGGTGTGCTGAACATGGTGCGGGTTGGTGCGACTGCGGGCTTGCAAACTCGAAGTGCGGTGCGTGGGACGATGCGGTATGTTTGCATTGGTGTGTTCTTTGTGAGTGTTCGGTAGGGTGATGTGTAAAGAATAATCGACACGGTTGAAGATTTTTTGATATCTGTGATGCTTTAAGAACTTTGGTGATTGTGAAGTTAGAAGGATGATGGAGTGATAAGAAGATGCTTGTCGAGATATTTATACCTGTTTCAGCCTTTCTGGAAATATCTCGATGAAGGTGGCATGCTTACGGATCGAAGGTGGTAGCAATTTTGTGGCCTTTCGAGATGTCGCTCGAGCTTTCCAGGGCCTTCTCGAAGGTGGCAAATTTTGATACTGACAAAGCCGCCCGAATTGGCAAAGTGGCACCAAAAGGGGCTTAGTGGCAGATGATAACCAAGTGAAACCAGCCAATCACATCGGTAGGGGATCTGTGTCATTCTAGTCTCGCTGACAGCTTTGTACTTGCATTCAGCGAGAAAGTGTTTCGTTGGTTCATTTCGTTCATTCGCAAAAGTAGCTTCGGTTAAATCCCTGATGCATTGATTGCCTGCTCTTTTCTCCCACATTCCCCACTGGCCTATAATCAGAGACAATGAAATTGTAATTAATAACAAGAGGATAATGCGACCCAATGCTCCCAATCCCCATAACCAGGTATCAACACGTCTTTTCCTTCCCATCCATGCCAAAACTTCCAGGCGCTTCGAGCCCTTCCCTTATTATTTACCTAGAGTATTAACAAGCTTTGCCTTTGCGTGTTGCAGCCTCTTCGTTTAAAATGCTTATGATTCCGGGTAATTGTAAAGATCCAACCCGCCAGGCTCATCCTTTTTCTTCTTCAACAGCCATGTGCTCTTCTTCTTCTCACGCTTTTGCTTCATCTCCTCCCATCCCTCTTCGTCATCATCGTCGCTCGCAGTCCACTTCTTGGGTGGCTCTCGAGATACAGGCCTGTTGGAAAGTCTGCTCTGCCTATCTCCTGATGTCGACATACTGCTGTTCCTGCCAGATTCTCCTGGCTGGAGCGTTCCGCTTGTAAAATCAGAAGACCTGGAGGATGCCCAGGGTAGGTGCTCATCTGATGGCGCAGTAGACACAGGTCTGTAACGTGAGGGCATACCGACGTTGCTGCGCTCAGATGGTACGATTGAGGGCGCATAGCCTGGGCCATGGCCGCCTAGCGCACCGCTCATCATGCTTGGGGCTTTTGACATCCGATTACTGCTCTGCGGTGGCCAAGGTTGAGTGGGAGAAGGAGTCATCATACTCATCGCCCGCCGCTGGCCCTGTCGTGGGCCAGGAGGAGCTCCAGGAGGGGTAGGCGAGCTCATCGTCATTGGTCTTTGCTGCTGTGCTGGTGGGGCAAGCATTCCAGCGTTCATCATCATTTGCTGCTGCGGCGGTGGCATCATGAAGGGTGGCTGTTGTCCAGGTGGTATTCCTTGCATACCGTTTCCCATCATCCGTTGCATTTGTTGCATCCATTGCACCTGCATCTGCATCATCTGGTTCATCTGCTCTGACATTTGCACTGTAGCCTGCTCCCCTGGGGTCAATACGGGTGGCATGCCAGGCATCCCCATAGGCATTTGCATCATGCCAGGAGGCAGAGGAGAGCCATAGCTGCCTTGTGCATTTGGACTACCCCTCCGCGCTGCTCTCGCTCGCTCTTCGCCAGCGATAACCCCGACGAGGCCACCTGGCTGCAGATTTGGCTGAGGACCTCCATGTACGGAACCCGAACCACCATAAGCTGATGATGGGCCACCATGACCGAATGCCAGGGACTCGCGGTTCGAAGAGTTCACCAAGCCTGCACCAAAGTAGGGATCCGGAGGTAGGTGCCTAGCGAAAGGGGGCAGAACCCCACGACCTGCACCAGCTGTCGCTGTACCAGCTATAGAGGCTGGAGGTGGTGGATATGATTCGCTATTGTACTGGACCTGTGAGCTGGACGCAGTGGGGGGCCGACTCTTTGATGGGAAGCCGTGGGCCGCCAGCACACCCAATGGAATATCTTCGTCCTCGTCGTTACTAGCTTTGCCAGTCTCGGTGGGCTTGTCAAAGCTGAACGTAGGCGTGTTTGATCGATTGAGATTAGGGGCACTCAAGCTCACTCTGTCAATACCTGGCCGAGGCAGATCAGAAGGCTGCTCTCCTGTGACTTTCATCATCTGTTGTCGGTAGACTGCAAGGTGAGCCTCTTGCTTTCGCCTTTCTCGAGCAAGCTGTTTGTTCCGCTCTATCTCGTCGTCATCTTCATAATCGTCTCCTTCTTCCTCAGAGTCGTCTTTATGAAAGCACTGGTCACGTCTCGCCTCTTGCTCTTTCCGATAGCGCTCGAACTGCGCGGGAGTCATGACTTTGTTCTTGTTTTCTGGTTGCGGGAGAGCTTGGGCTTTTGGAGCCGGCGGAGTTGACTTGCCGGGTGGCGGTGGAGATGCATCAAATAGTGAGCGTTCCTCCTGCTGGGCTAAATTGCTCTTCTTTGCTCTGGGGGTAGTATCTGTTGACCCTTCCCGCCAGGGTATGGCCGAGAAGTCCTGGTCACTGCTGTCAAACAAGGGTGTGGAAGACTGCTGTCTGCTGTCATATAGGGGCATCTTCTGAGAGATGGAAGGCCCATATGGCGATGGGTAGGGCGACTCTGATATCAGTGATGCGGCTGGGTTGTCTGCTTCGTCATCGCTGTCTTTGGATCCGCCAAAAGCCCCAGACTGACGATTGAGTCTTTGGCTTGCACTGAGTGAGTCCATGACGAGTCTGGCGTCCTCGTCTTGAAACCCATCTGAGGCTCGCGTAGAATCTCGTTTCGAAGCATAGACACTACTTCTCCGAAGTCCTCCTCCAGCGATTGAGGGGGGCCGCTGTGGTGTCTTCCTCTGGGAGGGACTTGTTGCGCCAGGTAGAGGCATGGTCCTCGATTTGGGTAGGCCTCGACCAGCTTGAGCGCCCGGCGGTCTATTGTAGTAGGAGAGAGCGTCTGCCGACCGCTGGGGTTTATTGGCCATGAGGCCTTCTTGCGAGTCCTCACTGGCCCAAGAACGAGGTGATGCTTGTGAATCGCGAGACCGGTCGACATGTATTGGTGATGGTGTATCCTGCAAACGCTCGGTCGATTGCGACTTGGCGAATACTCTGGAGCCTGCGGGAGACATGTTCATCTATATGACGTTAGCAAAGCCCCTCATGCGTAGCAAGCATGGGCAACGTACGGGGCTCTCTGTTTTCATGCCACCAAGAGTGCCAGGCTCCTCTACCAGCTTGCTTTGTCTCTTTCCAATATGGTCAAACATACTACCAAATGAATCCAGGTCGGACTGTCCAAGATCCAGACCCCCATCAAGAAACTTTGATGGTGTTGTCGTGCTCTCACTAGCATAGCTACTTTCTGTCATAGCTCTTGGCCGGCGAAGGTTTGCGTAGTCATGGGACTGTTCATAGTCTACCAGTCGAGGTGCTGGAACGGGGGCCGCAGGTGATTCGGCCTTTTTCCTACCAAATGAAAGCGCTCTGCTGGCGACCCGCAGAGAACGCGGGGTGGAATCTGGTACTGGGGGAGCTGCTATGTTATAGGGGCCCTTGGAACCGGAGGAAAAGTTCTCGTCTAACGGTATATCCGTGGATGAAGGTAGTGTTGATGTGGAGCTGAAGCGGGCTGATGACGAAGAATTGTCGTTGTGTCCTCCGCTCGAAGCTGAATTGTTGGTGCCTCCGCTGCCACTAGAGTAAGTCAGTGAGTTGCAAATTGTAATCTCAATATCGTAATATACCGATTCTGAGGCCCAGGACTAGGCCCAGGTCTAGGCCTTCCGTCGACGCAGAGGTACTCGTCCCCTAAGTGTCCTGCGCTCAACGGTCGCCCATGACTTATACGCTTGAAGGTGTTTCCCCCATCGAAAGACTTGGCTCCTTCGGGGCGCGCAAAGACCCGAAATGAAGGTTCGGGTGGATTTGATAGCTCCTCAAGAGCATTGCCAGAAGACTTCCGTCGTTGGAAACCTTTCGGTAGCTTGATCGGCATGTAGAGGGAGTAAGGAAGGTAGGCAACGCTGTCTCAAAGTAGGACAAGGATGCTCGCAAAATATGCGGTGTAGCGTAACGAATGTCGATATCGAACCGTGCCCTTAAGAGAGTGCAGATTATCTCATCGCCAATTGAACGGGTTGTTGCAGCAGTGCAGGGCCGGTCAAGTATGCTAGCTAGTGAGGGTAATGTTGAACAGTTGACTTGTTTCCTTGTATGTGACAATGAATGATGCAACGAAGCCTTGTTCGTAAAATCTTCCTTTGGTTCCTGTTGTTGTTCCTTTAGCCACGGACAAGGAGGTTGGAGATGAGGCTGAGGCGTTTCAAGCCGGACAATGCCACCCAAGCCTAGATTTCCTCTGCAATTATGCTCCCCTCTCTTTCTAGGAAACTCTTGTGAGTCCAAGGGAGGGCCGTGTTGGTGGGTCGAGTGTTGTAGGAAGAGGGCGGAAAAACTTCTAACGTTGCTATTTTGGTCCCCGAATAAATCAACACGGGCGATCTACAGGGGAAGTAGACCGAGCGAAGGCTGTCCTCGTAAGCGTCGGAAGTCTAACGCTGGGCTGGTTGAACGAATGTAAAGACAGAGGATGATAACGATGAATGCAAAATTGAATATATGAGATATCGAAGTAAGAGAAGAGAAAGATCTCATCAGTTTTAGATTCTTGCTTGTTGATGAACTGGTGCAGTGATCCCCGGAGACGCCAAGCTACTCTGGGGAAGATACGATGATTACGCATGGATCGACAGGGATCTTTATAAGCCACAAAGTACGATTTAGGACCCCCATGAATTGACCCCCTTGGCCCGAGGGGCCCCCCCCAAAAGCCTCTAGAACTAGGTCATTCAACTCCTACCTATCGAGAACGTGCCTCTGACTCCCAGGTTGGATGTACAAATTTCCTCAGCCTTGTTCTCATAACACTCTTCTGTCGCAATGCTCAATTTACAATGGATAGGTTGTTGCGCTCTGGCCTTTGCTTCAGTCGCCCACTTCCAAGTCATCGAATATGACCCAAGCTCCAGGCTCGAGCAGCCACTGCAGCTCTCACAAGCTGGAGTGGGCCAGGATTCTCTGTTCTCATTACATCGTTCCCTAGTAAATATCGAGTCGATCTCGGGTAATGAACACGATGTTGGAATATACTTGGAGCGCTTCCTCCAGCACCACAACTATACCGTCGAAAGACAAGACATCTCTCCCCTCCACTCATACTCTTCTCCGCACAAACAAAGATTCAACATCCTAGCATACCCAGGCGACAAACGACAGACCCGCATTCTACTCTCAAGCCATATTGACACGGTCCCTCCGCACTACGGATACGGATTGCGCGAACACGATCAGATCTGGGGCCGTGGCAGCGTCGACGCAAAAGCCTGTGTAGCCACTCAATTTCAAGCTGTACAGGAACTGCTTGCTTCAAAAGAAATATCGCCCAATGACGCATCCCTGCTCTTCGTTGTAGGGGAAGAGTTTGGAGGAGATGGCATGAGAGCTGTCAATGACCTTGATATGGAATGGGAGACCGTCATCTTTGGCGAACCCACCGAATTGAAACTTGCTTCGGGTCACAAGGGTATCCTCATCTTTACTCTTAAAGCTCACGGCAAGGCTGGGCATAGCGGATACCCTTGGTTGTGGAAAAGTGCGAATCATATGCTCATTCCAGCGTTAGCCAAATTACAGCAACTAGAGCTACCCTCGAGTGAGAAGTATGGGAACAGCACGCTCAACATTGGGCAAATACATGGTGGAGTAGCGGTGAACGTGATTGCCGAGACAGCGTCCGCGAAAGTTGGATTACGCATTGCTGGCGGTGACCCCGGTGTTGTAAAAGACATGGTCTTGAACGCTGTCAAAAGTGTGGACGAGGATTTGGAAATCGAATTCCATGTTGGTGCCTACGGCCCTGTCTACATTGATGGCGACGTTGAAGGCTTCGATACCATCACGGTGAACTATGGAACTGATATACCGAACCTGAAAGGCAGTCACAAGAGGTATCTCTATGGTCCTGGGAGTATATTGGTTGCCCATTCGGATCATGAGCACTTGAAGGCTGGGGATCTCTTGGAAGCTGTAAAGGGGTACAAGATGCTCGTGAAAGCCGCCCTTGGTTCAAAGTAAACACCTGTATAGAAAACAAACCAATTTTTTTAAGGGCATTTGTTGACTTCCATCTGCTACTGTGCAGAGCAGCATTTCAAAGCGAGGCTGAATACGGTGCAAAATCTTTAGAACAGTGTCGAGGCCATGAGGTGGCGTTGAGCATAGACGTTCATTTTCGCGGGGAATGGGATCAATTGGGGAGAGTGCTTCATCGTTAAAAGGACGATGACCGCGTATACCAGGTCATTATCAATAGCATCAAGTGATGGAGAGATGTGTCAAAGTGCTGAGGTCTCTAAATCGATAGAGGGTTGTAACGGTGGTGTTGAGTTCCACTGACTGTGAAAGTGCTACGATATCAGGGAATATGAACGAACGAGGCTTCGAGGTTGGACATTGGCAGGCCAGGGTAATGAGTCTGTCAAGTGGTTACTGACTACACAGACGCAGATGCTACTATTTGATATCTATCATGGCGTACAGAATGTAAACTCTTAAGGAGGCTTGAACAGAGCAAAGTACTAAGCCGAAACAAATTCCACGTATCCAGGTCAGCCGTTAGGGTATCTTGTCCAGACCGTAAAACCCCTTTTCCCAAGCCAGTCCTTCTCTTGTCCCAACCTTGTCGACTGTGCCATCCAGAACGCCATCTATGGCGGGCGAAAGAGCCTCCGTTAGACTCCATTCGCTATCTATATATAAGCATCCCATTGGTACATAACCCAGACAAAATGATCAAAGTCGTTCAGCACAAGAACTTGTAAGCTTTCTTCCACTTGGGCCACTGCGCCTGTTCCAAACGCTCTTCAGCTATGAGCTCCGCCAGATCAAGCTCCCTCTGACCAGTCTGCAAGTCTATGTTCTTGGACCTCATTAATGGCGTCTTATAGTAGATTTTATAGGGGATGTAGAAAGCCAGCACGACCGGCGCGGCTAGGTACAGCTGAAAAAAGTTGCTCGTTATTGGCCCTGCTCCCGTGAGGCGTGTCCCATCCGAAGTAGGTACTGGAGCGATGCCCACCCAGAATTGCGCAATAAGTACGAGAATGTTGAAGAGGAAGCCGATCCAAGATCCAATGACGCCAGCTTGCGAGCGAAAGGCAAGCTGGTCAAGGGTGTGACCCTGCTTTTTCCATGCTCTGCGGAAGCGAATGTGTGCTAGGCAGATGGAGCCCCAGGTGAAGATGGAGCTGAGACCACTGAGTGCGTACATCCAGGAGAAGGCTTCCTCTTCTTTGCTTGATGCTGCAAGGAAAGCCAGGAAGCCTAGGGCAGAAGCAAATAGAATTGCGACGAGCGGACGGCCCTGTCGGTCGATGTATGCGAATATCTTAGGTGCTTGGCCCTGCTCAGCTAGTGCAGCAAGAGTACGTGAGGAGCCGTAGACTGAGGAGTTGCCAACGGAGAGGACAGCGATCATGATGACGACGTTCATGACGGAATCGAGGCCTTTAATGCCGGCGTTCTCGATAGCAATGACAAAGGGAGAAGCTTTCGCGTCCACGTTAGATGAGCCGATGAGGCGGCCGTCGTTGTAGGGAACCAGCAGGCCCACGAGAGTAAGGGAAACAATGTAGAATAGGGCAATACGCCAGAAGACCTGTTTCACTGCTGTGGGGAGGGACTTCCGAGGATTGGCTGTCTCGGCAGCTGCAAGGCCAACGAGCTCAGTGCCCGTAAACGCAAACGCGGCCGTCACGAAGACGGAACAGAGGCCTTTGAAGCCGTTGTTGATGGCCCCAGGATTGAGCCAGTATTTTCCGCCAATGTACGATCCCTCGGGTCCGCCGCCGATATCGAGGATAATACCTAGTATGATGAAGCCTATCACTGCTATTACTTTGATAATGGAGAACACAAACTCCGCTTCACCATATCCTCGGACGCCGAATAGATTGATGGATATTATAATGACGAGAAAAATGGCGACCCAGGCGGCTGGAGAAACACTGGAGTGCCAGTAGTTCACTGTGATTGCTGCAGCAACAATTTCCAACGGTAAGACTACCAGCCATTGCATTGCATAATTCCAGCCCATAGCGAAACCCCAGGCAGGATCGAGGAACCGTGTAGAGTATGCAGAAAAGGAGCCGGCTACGGGGAAGAGAACAGCCATTTCGCCCAAAGCTTGGACCGTGCAGAACAGCATGACACCGATAAGGCTGTATGCAATCAGTACTGATGCTGGACCACCGCTCGATAATGATTTTCCCGAAGCAACAAAAAGACCAGTGCCTGCGATTCTATCAGCATCAAAGGGAGTGGCAGCAGGATCAAAGCCATACCAATCGAGCCACCAATGGCAATCATCTGCAGATGTCGTCCTTTCAGCTTTCTCGCCAAAGGCGATTCTGCAGTTGCCAGTGCCGCCGCCTCGACGTCGAAGACCTTGCCATTGGCCCCAACGACGCCTTTTGGCGTAGCTTTCAGATTGGGGTCACGCTTGAAGCTGTCCAAGATCCGGCGAGGAGCACTCGCTCGTGGAGTGGTGGTATCATCGTAGACCGGCTCTGAAGTACCAAAAACGTTGGATCCTAGGGAGCCAGACTCGGGAGAGGGAGAGGCAGAGAATGCCTTCTCGTCGGGTTCTTGATACGACTCCTTTGCCATATCGCTGATTTCACCGCGGACGGTGGTTGGTAACGCGAGATATCCAAGATAGGCAACGTATAGTAGTCTTCGATGTGAGGTGCTTGTGGACCACGCAACACGCTGCTCTCGATGGAGAGGATAGGGATTCCCTTTCGACAGGTCAAGATGGGTAAGAAGGGTCGTACTGGAGGTGTCGGTGAAGGAAGTTCGTTATCTCATGGCATGGGAGAAGGGTCGCGGTGGGCGTCGGAGTGGAACATGGCGGAAAGCTTCTCCCAGAAGCATTCGACGATGGCTGTCACAAAATGGTCGATTTATGTGCGATATTGGCGATAAGCTGTGTGAGAGAGAAAGTGAAATGTTTCCATGGCTCGATAACATATTGGCAATGCGGGCAATAATGCTACTAACTCAGCAGTGGCAAGTAAGGCCGAATGAACCCTTTCTAGCCTTTTCGACCGAAAAAGTAAGGCGCCTCAGAGGCCCTTTGGGGGGGAGACTTGTCTCTGATTGGTTTCTTGATTTAACGACTCGGAACCTCCCGATATACAATTCGCGGTGTTTAGCACCTATCTTCTTTCTTTCGATCTTGTTGCTCAACAAGCTTTATACCTTATTGTACGAGTAGATCATTTAAGAGTGCGACATACATGAGCTCGTGCAATGTGAAGACGCAGTTGGGACTACATTTGTTCGAATATGCTATTCTTTATCTCCAAGCCCTCGTTCCCACATAAAAATGTGGATGTCCGCTTAAGCCAAAGGCACCTCCTGTGGGGCCTACTCTCTAACATGCCTCCCGTGGCATTCCGCAGAATCTTGACATTCAACTGTCTTCGAAACCTCCTCCAGGCCTGGTCAACACTTAGCTACTCGAAATTAAAGCTGCTGGATAGGAAATGAATGACGACTCTATACCTTCCATGCTTCAAATTAGCTCGGCCGCCTTCCGGGAGACTTGAACAATAGAGCGAAAAAACGCTGTGAGAGGTTTGGCTGTTGTCGTATACAGTGGTAGAGGCATTGTGCACGACACATATATTGTACATCTTTGGGTGACACAACGCATCAGAAACGCCCTTGGTCCTGCGAATTGACACTCTCAATAAAGATGTAGTTCTAGTCAAGGTCCTAATGCTCTTAGCACTCGCGTTTACCAAATTTGCTCCCTTAACAATTGTAAAGTATATCTCCCCTGCGCGCACCCAGCTTACAACAAAGCAAGAGCAGCCACGGCCGCACCCATGGCTCCCATGTTCGAGCCAAGGACATGGGCCGCGCCTGACGCTGCAGTAGCAGATGTGGAGGAGGTTGATGGCTTCGTCGATGTTGGAGACCCTAAAATATAACCAAACATTAGCCAAGGATTTACAGAGCGATGACGAATATTTAATACAATTGCTAAGGCAAAACTTACCAGTAGCACCAGCCATACTGGTAGCAGACATAGCCGATCCTGAGGCGTTGGACATAGCACTAGTTGCCATGGCAGTACCATCCGACGCCGCCGAGGTAGCGGTACTACCTCCAGCCGCAGCAGCACCACTTGCTCCTGCAGAAGCAGTGCTCGCCCCAGTAGCAGCCGCAGAGGCTGGACAGCTTGCTGCTGATGGTAGTGTTACTTTGACACTATATACTTGTCAGCGACTGATAATGCGTAGGCCCACCTTGGCCAGAGGCCAGCCAGGGGCAGACAAGGAATGCTCACGTATCACATAGTTGTTGCGCAAGCATGAGAGTCTCTGGACACCAAGTTCAGTGATTGTTACTCCTCCTGTTTGCAATAAACCCACTTTGTTGATCTGCTGCAGAGCAAGCTTTCTCGATACAGCATGATATGCCGGTGATGAAGGCTTGATCCGAGCAGATGCATGAAACGCCGAGATTGCATTGGGAAGGGAGAGAGGCGGCGCACGGTTTCTGTTCCTCGAATAAGCCAAGCAATTGATGTTGATGTTGTTGTTGTTTTTCTCACGGCACAATTTGGAATTTCGCTCAGCGTCTGTAGTTGGGCTGCGGAGAGTGACGCAAGGGCTAGAAGGGCAGCTGAAACGGAGAGCTTCATGTTTGCGAATAGTGTTCGTATAGAGTGGAAGTCGACAGCAATGGAAAGTGCAGGGAGCAGACGCGCTTTACATACTGTAACTTGAAAAATAGCTGGAGTCGAGAGCGTCCCCTCGACGATCCCTAAAAGGGGGCAAGGTTAATCTCTTGGCAGCAATCCCTCTCGGAATTCTAGCTTTGTGGAATATCATTCGCCACAGAAACAATCACCAATCTCTGGCCTGTCACCGTTCACTGGAAGTATTATTGCATCGACGGCGGCCTCGTCAGCGACTGGAAAAGAGCAAGGAGAGAAGAGCGACTAAAACCTGAGGAGCTGGAATGAGTAGAGATCATCGCAAGTCTTGGAGCCTTCTCTGTGGTACGAGTACTGAGAACTCAGGGCATCTGGGGTCTGTAGGTGTCTCGTGGGAGGCCGCGAATGTCCTTGTTTGGTCTGATGTCTTGTGCTGTTGCGTCACAAGTGTTTCAGGGCATTTTAGATGGAGCTGTCGAATTAGATAGAAGTATAGTACACGGGACAATTGTGCACACTCTTTTAGACGTAGAGGGTTTGGACGGCTTGTCATTCGTTTACAATCGCCCTCCCGTCTTGTCCAAACCTACCTTATTCCGTGCTTTACTGACAACAATAGTAATGCCCAAGAGCTTATACCAATACTAGCCATTATTGCAACTATAATTGCTAGCACCAAGAAGCCTTGGAGTTGTTCTGCGGTCCATCGAGTTCTCGAGCGTCTACGAGTAGTTCTAGTCCAAGGACGTAGAGGGAATCATCAGTGAAGCTCTTCTATTAGGCTGTGCCAGACCTAACCCGGAGACCATGACGGGCTGGCTTATCTCATATCGAGCACCCTCATAACGAAGTCAATAAGCATCTCGCATTATGGGTCTTGGTGTATTGGATCCCTCGAGATCAGAGAACGTCCCAGGGACTACATTTGTCTACGACGATGCCAGCAGACCAGCCCACGATGGAGAGCTGGATTCCCGATTGAAGTACGATACGACTGGCGCTGTACCCATCATACTTGTGCCTCAACCAAGCGATGACCCAAACGACCCTTTGAACTGGCCATTATGGAAGCGTGACGTGATCCTTGTCCTCCTCTCAATCCTCTCGGTCATCGCCTCTACACTGAGCCCTCTACTCGCCGCAAACACCGTCAGCTTGTCTTTGCTCTTCGATGTCGACTTCACAAAGATGGCCCTCGCCACTGGCTACCATTTACTAGGGGTTGGCGTAGCAGGCTTTCTGTTTGTAGCAAGCGCAAAAGTGTGGGGAAAGAGGCATCTATACCTGCTGGGCACTGTTCTCATCATTGTCAGCAGTGCTTGGGGCGGATCTACTGGGACTAATTATGAGAGCCTGTTGTGGGCCAGGATTATCCAAGGAGTGGGGCTGGCACCTTTTGAGGCTTTGGTGAATGCCAGCGTGGGAGACCTATACTTTGTTCATGAACGCGGAAAGCGTATGGCTCTCTCCAACCTTGCACTCTTTGGTGGAGCATTCTTCACACCAATCCTCGTCGGCAAGATCACCCACACTATAGGCTGGCAATGGTCATTCTACTTCATCGCAATCTTCTGCGGTGCGATGCTCCCATTAATAGTTCTCTTCGTGCCAGAAACCGCATTTCGACGTGATGACTCTTTCAATACGGACATAACGGGGGAGGAATCCTTACAGCATAGCAAGGTCCCAAAGCACGATGTCGAGGCCGAGACACCTCCCAATGGACGTGTTGCGAATGACCAGAGCCCGGGTTCCAGCATACCAACATCATTCGAGAAACAACCTGGCACTATCTCCGAACGGCAGCGTGCTGCAAACATACCATCCAGAGTTAGCTTCGCCCGATCCCTTTTACCATTCAACGGCCGTAAGACCGACGAGAACATCTTCAAACTCGTCATCCGCCCGCTTCCCCTCTTCCTTCATCCAGCTGTACTCTGGGCTTGCCTAATCCAAGGCACTCTCATCGGCTGGACCGTCATGATCGGTGTTGTCCTTGCTGCCATTTTCCTCGGTCCACCCCTCTGGTTCAGCGAAGTAGAGACGGGCTACATGTACACGGGCCCCTTCGTTGGGGCGATACTGGGCTTCTTGCTCGCCGGATTCCTGAGCGATTGGAGCGCGAAGGTCATGATTAGGAGGAATAAAGGAGTTTACGAACCCGAGTTTCGGGTCGTGCTTGTTGTAGCGCAATTGGTATTTGGCTGCGCTGGACTCTACGGGTTCGGCATTACGGCCAATAACGTGAATCGATATGGCTGGTTCTGGCCAGACTTCTTCTTCGCTCTGGAGGTTATGGGTATGGTGCTAGGAGCCGTGGCTAGTGCATTGTATGTTGTGGATGCGCATCGTAAGTCTTTCGTCCATTGCCTATACCCTTGCTCAGCGGTTCTAACAAATCCAGGGGAGATCGCCGTTGAAGCTTTCACCTGCCTACTCATCTTCAAGAACGTTTTCAGCTTTGGGTTGACATTTGGAGCGTACAATTGGCTTGTGGCTGCTGGAATCCTGAAAGTCTTCTATATCATCGGGAGCGTTCAGGTTGGCATTTGTTTATTGAGTATCCCGATGTGTAAGCTCTCTACCCAATTTCAGGGAAACACATTTGTACTGACATTTATGGCGACAGATGTTTTCGGTAAGAAGAACAGGGCATTCTTCTGCAGACATAATATTTTAAGGAAAACACACCTTTGGTAGTGAACGTAAGCGAAATGGCAAGCGTAAATGATATACCCAACGGCGTTCGTGAAATCTAATCTGGGGAGTAACTGGAATTATGATCAAACCATAGCGTTAGTTTTGACAGAACACATAATTTCTGATCTACCTTCGTAAAGTCAGAGATATCGATATCTCCTTGATGTCCATGTGCCTCGTAGAGCCACGAGCCTTGATGAGGATGTAGGAATGCAATAGGGTAGAGACAGAATTTGCATTCGAGCGCTACCTATTTAGAAGAACAGGATCTCCATGAGAAGATTCGAAGTAATTCTTTGGGCTTGAATAAGAGTAATGCATAACGTCCGAATGATGAAAACACAATTCTTCGCTCTGCAGCCGATTGAGCTGACGAGTGACACCTCCTGCTTTCTACCGCTCGCATGGGCAACATGATGAACAGCTAAGAAAAGACCGTTTTGCAAGATCGACGACCAGCAATCCATCTGCTGAGTTTCCATTCCTTTGCATATGACCTCCACTCTTATCAGTGACGGCTCAACGCCATATCAGAGCAGATGAAGGCTCCTAAGGATCTCTAAGAGGATGGAGCGGGCTCGGCAGTAGACTCCTCTGTGGGAGCCTCTGCAGCCTTAGGCGCATCCGCTGGCTTTTCGCCGTCCTTCGGTGCCTCCCCACTTGGAGCAGCCTCGGCGTCACCACTGTCCGACGAGGTCCAGAGGGTGAGATTGTCGCGAAGGAGCTGCATGATCAGAGTGCTGTCGCGGTAGGACTCCTCGGAGAGTGAGTCGAGCTCGGCAATCGCATCGTCGAAAGCTTGCTTGGCCAAATGGCAAGCACGATCGGGTGAATTCAAGATCTCGTAGTAAAACACAGAGAAGTTGAGGGCGAGGCCAAGACGGATAGGGTGGGTTGGGGTAAGCTCGGTTTGAGCGACGTCCGTAGCATTCTATGGCGTTGTAAGTAAATAATAGCGAGGGGCCTTCGACATAGTGCATACCTTGTATGCCTCATGGGCAGCGGTTGCAGCAACCTTGCGCTTCTCACCTGACGCGAACTCAGCAAGATAACGATGGTAGTCACCCTTCCTGCAGACAATGCCATATTAGTTCCTGTAGTAATACTGCGCCTATCACTCACTACACATCAACTGCTGATCACGTACATCTTGTGGTAGAACACCTTCGACTCTCCCGACTCCGCCTTGGGGATGAGAGAATCGTCCAAAACATCCAAGACATCTTGGCAGACGCGCTCGAGCTCGGTCTCAATCTTCTGACGGTAGTCACGGATCGTTCCAACATGCTTGTCTGAGCCCTTGGATTCCTCTTTTTGCTCGATAGAGGAAATAATGCGCCAGGAAGCACGTCGAGTCCCAACGACGTTTTTGTAGGCAACGGACAAAAGGTTCCGCTCGTCAACGGTGAGCTCGCCACCAATCTAGGTCTCGTGTTAGACACGCTATCCCTGGCATTTTATATCCCTCATGTTCCTCTGGCTAGTGGTGGTACCTTTGCAACCTCCTAATAAACAGTTAGCACAGAGATCTTTGGAAACGATAAGTCACTGACCTTCATAAACGTAACCATCTCTGTTGGGCATCACCATTAGTATACCATTCGGTATTCCAGCAAAAGCGCATAGAATACGAACCATCATAGCGCTCAGCTTGCTCACACAGCCTCGCAAGGAAGGTCTTGCTATAAAGGATTTAGTACACTGTGGAGCAGGTATTGGTCCTTCTCGAATGTATACCTCTCACGCTAGTAGACAAAGGTCAAATCAGCAAGGTTTCTTGGATAGCGATTGGAGCACGGGGGATTGAAGTCAGAGGGCATGTGCTGGGGGAAAGTGTTGGCGGGTATGGGGCTCAGGGCACAGATAGGCGCATCAACGACATACCTCGCTCGTCATTGTGGATAGATTTGCTGCTGATATTAGGGAAGAGGTTGGTCGTGATTGTAAAAGAACACGATGTCGATGCTTGGGTTTGCCGGGTGGATGATTGGGGATTCGGTGGGTGTTCAGAAGGCCTTGAAATTGCAGCCGCGAAAGCACGCTATTATCCGACCCGCGCTAGTACTCTTCGCCTTGTGTTCAGTCTGTGGCCTAAACAAACATTGCGCATTCACCAATGGCCGTTCTACGTGTCACAAAGTTATCAGTGACTTCGCAAACCTGGAATATCCCATCTCAGGGGACTACATAGAATTTGCATCTACTACTTCAAAGGGTCTTCTCTAACGAGTCTAGTAGCGCGAGATAGGTTGCTGGAGGAGCTTGTGATTATGTTGGTAATCACTGCTGTCGGGAACGAATCCACCTATCAAAAGCTCTATAGCTCCTGAGTGTAAGGTCTTTTGCTCTATATTTCCAAGCTCTCGACGGTTCTTACCCAGCCTAGTCGAGCTTAAACCTCGCGGAAGTAACGGGTATATCGCTCGGGAAAGACGGCGAGTGGATATTTTATTGTGATGGATATCTTGTTGGTGTGCTTTGAATGGTATTCCGTGAGGTTTATCAACCATTTCCGAAGAGTTGTTGTAGCGTACTCTGGCGCTATCTTCTTTTATACTGATTTTTTCAAGCTCATTGCTATGACTAGTACCGATCAGAATGGTACTTTGCGCCATTCAATAGCTACGGCAATTCCTCGCCGTAGCAGGATTCAATGAGTGAGTGAGATATGACGGGTAATCTGTATGGTAATTTCTGGGATTAAGAAGTAGTCCTAGGTCCATAGGCTTTATACCCGTGATATTGCGGCTCTGCGGGTAAGGTTGCCCTAGCCCTACGATGACAAAAACGTGCAATGCCAAATAGAAGAAGACAGATCTCAAGGCAAATAAACGTTATATGTCTTTTTCACAGGAGAATTTTTCCCTTCAAGTCACTCTTTGATGCGACTCATTATCTTTGGCATTCCCCTTCAGATATCCCAATATGGACGGTGCATTCCTCTCTTCTACCCAGGAGGCTCTGGAGCATTTCCGAGTGCAAGAGCAACAAGGTCTTTCTGATCGAAGGGTTCAAGAAGCTATAGAAAAGTACGGACGCAACGGTACTGTACATCGCCGCATCGACAATCACTGTAGGCTATCACTAACCGTCTACACAATAGCTCTACCGGAAGATCCTCCCACACCATTATGGAAACTTGTGCTCGAGCAATTCAAAGACCAGCTCGTCATAATACTACTAGGTTCGGCAGCGATCTCTTTTATTCTTGCTTTGTTCGAAGATGAGGAGGGATGGGCAGCATTCGTGGACCCAGCAGTTGTCAGTATATACACACTTACGAACAAAGGTCACACTGATGCAAGGACAGATCTTGACCATCCTCATTCTGAACGCTGTAGTCGGAGTTTCTCAGGAGAGCAGTGCCGAGAAGGCTATAGCAGCACTACAAGAATACTCTGCAAACGAGGCCAAGGTCGTTCGAGATGGTGGGGTGAAGCGTGTAAAGGCAGATGACCTTGTTCCTGGAGACGTTATATCGGTGACCGTTGGGGATCGTATACCTGCCGATTGCAGAGTTCTGTCGATTCAAAGCAACAGTTTTTGCGTCGATCAAGCCATTCTGACTGGTGAAAGCGAGAGCGTTGGGAAAGACACCGTAGCTCTCAAGGACTCAAGGGCTGTGAAGCAAGATCAGATCAACATGCTGTTCTCCGGAACAACTGTAGTCACTGGTACCGCCTCTGCTTTGGTTGTGTTGACGGGAGCCTCAACCGCCATTGGAGACATTCACGAGAGTATCACCTCTCAGATCTCGGAGCCAACGCCTTTAAAAGAGAAACTCAACAACTTCGGAGACCAGCTCGCAAAGGTTATCACCGTCATCTGCGTTCTTGTTTGGCTCATCAACATTCAACATTTCAATGACCCGTCACATGGCAGCTGGGCGAAAGGAGCCATCTACTATCTCAAGATTGCGGTATCCCTAGGAGTTGCGGCAATCCCTGAAGGTCTGGCAGTCGTCATCACGACTTGCCTTGCCCTGGGAACTCGAAAGATGGCAGCAAAGAATGCAGTCGTCCGGAGCCTCCCCTCCGTTGAAACCCTTGGAAGCTGTAGTGTAATCTGCTCGGACAAGACTGGTACACTGACCACGAATCAAATGAGCGTAAACAAGATGGTATACCTCGATGAGTCCGGGACAGGCCTGGAGGAAATCGATGTGCAAGGAACCACTTTCGCCCCGGAAGGCGGAGTCCTTACTCAGGGCAGATACATGAATGATCTCGCATCAAAATCTACAATGATCATGAAGATGACGGAAGTTGCCGCATTGTGTAACGAGTCGCAGCTTGCTTTCGACTCAAAGAATGGTACGTTCAGCAATATTGGCGAGCCAACTGAAGGTGCACTGCGAGTGCTTGTCGAAAAGATAGGCAGCCCAGAGGTAGTTGTGAATCAGTCGGGCCGAGGGCTACCCATACAAGAGAGATTACATCGCATCAGCAAATACTACGAAGAGAAGAACCCGCTTCTTGCAACCTATGAGTTCTCGAGAGATCGAAAGAGCATGTCTGTGCTTGTTGGTCAAGGGAAACAACAACGACTTCTAGTGAAAGGAGCTCCAGAATCAATCCTCGAGCGATGCTCCCACGCCTTGTTGGGCAAGAATGGAAGGCGAGTTCCATTGGACAAGAAACTTACAAATCTTCTGTCTGAAGAGGTCATTGACTATGGCAACCGCGGTCTTCGAGTCATCGCGCTCGCCAGCGTTGACGATGCGGGCTCCAACGCTTTGACAGGCACTGCAAAGACGACAGAAGAGTACACCCGCTTAGAGACAAATATGACATTGATTGGTCTTGTTGGAATGCTTGATCCGCCCCGGCCAGAGGTCGCGGAGTCTATTCGAAAGTGTAGAGAAGCAGGCATTCGGGTTGTCGTTATTACAGGGGACAACCAGAACACCGCTGAGACCATATGTCGCCAGATCGGTGTTTTTGGCGATCATGAAGATCTGAAAGGGAAGAGCTACACCGGACGAGAATTCGACGCTCTCAGCGACAAGGACAAACTTCAAGCAGCCCAATCGGCGTCTCTGTTCTCCAGAACAGAACCAAACCATAAATCTCAGCTGGTAGATCTGCTCCAATCAACCGGTGAGGTCGTCGCGATGACAGGAGACGGTGTCAACGATGCTCCGGCGCTCAAGAAGTCGGACATTGGTGTTGCCATGGGCTCTGGAACCGACGTTGCTAAACTCGCCGCTGATATGGTCCTCGCGGATGATAATTTCGCCACCATTGAAAGCGCCGTCGAGGAAGGTAGATCAATATACAATAACACTCAGCAATTCATTCGCTATCTTATTTCTTCCAACATTGGTGAAGTTGTCTCTATCTTCCTCACAGCCGCGGCAGGTATGCCGGAGGCTCTGATTCCAGTCCAACTCCTGTGGGTGAATCTGGTTACCGATGGCCTTCCAGCGACAGCGCTATCATTCAACCCTCCAGATCATGATGTGATGAGGAGACCACCGAGGGGCCGCGACGAACCTCTCATAAGCGGATGGCTCTTCTTCAGATACATGGTCATCGGAATCTACGTGGGTGGAGCAACAGTGTTCGGATATGCATGGTGGTTCATGTTTTATTCGCAGGGTCCCCAGATCTCATTCTGGCAATTGGTAAGCCCTTCAAGTTAACTCACCAAACAAATTTGGCGGCACTCACGCAGGCGGTACAGTCTCACTTCCATCAGTGCTCGTCCAAGTTTTCCGAAATCGGCTGTGAGATGTTCTCGAATGACAGCGCCAAGGCTGCCTCGACGATGTCGCTCTCAATGTAAGTCATTGCCAGTTCAACCAGAGTGCATATGCTCACAAACCCTCCAGCTTGGTCGTTATTGAGATGCTAAACGCTATGAATGCGTTATCCTCAAGTGAATCTCTTCTCACGCTTCCCTTGTGGGACAACATGATTCTCGTCTACGCCATCACCCTATCAATGGTTCTCCATTTTGCACTACTTTACACGCCGTTCCTTCAGTCACTATTCTCCATAATGCCACTCAAATTGGCCGAATGGCAGGCTGTGATGTTGATAAGTATACCCGTCATGTAGGTCTATGTCTCCCATCGCTTGGTCGGATCTTGAGCTAATCCTCTTCTACAGACTCATTGACGAGATCTTAAAATTCTTCGAGCGAAAGCTATATCTTCCAAAGCCTGTGGAAGCCCGAGTCAAACAAGAATAGACGGCATCATTGAACTCGTTGAGCATAGATGATCTGAGAGTGTGCGAGTCCTCTCGATTTGTATTAACACTAGAGACTTAGAAGCTTAGAAGCTGCAAAATAAAGACATACAGCATATAGCAGTTCTGTGATCACTAGTGGTACCTAATACCATAGACATTGTAAAAGAACGGGACGGGGATTTCCAGCCCGGACTCCAGCGCCAGAAGCGACAGAAAATGAAAACTTTGCTCTGGTGTAGCCTTTGGAGTTGTCTATTAACCGTGCGGGCACCTCGCTATACTCGACGAGGTGCCCGCACGGTTAAAGGCAACGAAGAGCTTTTGGTCGGATACTCCACAGCTCAACAAGGCTGTCATTGTGTCTAGAGGTATCCATTGGCTCCAAACGAGTTCGCAGCGTCTTGCATTCTGCTCAACACAACGATTATCGTGTCGCCGATAACCTCGAACAAGTTTGAGATGTCTTATGTTCTATTCAAATGGACGATCATTCTGTCTACCTGTGGCTCTAGACAAATTCAAGACGTTATATATTCTGCTCAACGAGGAACGCTTTGAAAGACTCTTAAAACCCAAAAAGCTCTAAATCTGCATTATTAATCGCACTGACACTCGCAACAAGATACTAACGAGGGCCAATATATTGACGCAATGAGTGTCCGCTGGTGTACTTATGATTCTCGTGGAGCAGGTGGTCAAGTATTCCAAGCCTAAGTTCCCCTCGCGATGCCGCAACAAGATTTATGGAGACTGACAAACTTGTCCAAATAAAAGCTTTGATAGATTGAATACCTGCTCACCGACCTAGCCATATGCACGTTTGACTGCGTTAGCGACCTGAGATTTGCCCAAGGCTGCCTCGTGCATCGTAAGCCCGCGAGCGTTATATGAGTTGCACTCTATCATATCCTCTTACAACAACAGGTATACGCCGATATTAGCTTTTGAAAACCTGGGGAAAATCAAGGATTCAGAACACAGCTCAGAGATAGTATCTGTAGAACTCTGAGGTCTTGTTTCAATATGTGGTAAGAAATGGTTTATTGAAAGTGTGTGCTTTTGGTGGTTTAGGTGCACCCTCGGCCCTAGTGTTTACTAGCGCGTTTCTGCTTATCGATAACCTGAAGCCGAGGGCCGCGTGGGCCGGTTTGTTTTCCTCAACTTCTCAGTTCCAAGCTTCTCATACGATCGCTACCTTTTTCGTCGTTGCTCCGCTTACTCTTCGCAATGATCATTCCCTAGGAATATAGTTTGCTTTAGGTAGCAGGGCTCACCATGCACCGCTCTAGCATCCAGCTCTATTTGGATGGTCAGTGTCCTCGGGATAGCGCTCAGCTACCTGAAATCAATCTTTCCATGATACTGAAAGTTCAATAGAGCAAGCCCCGGATTCCCTGGTCAATTTCCTTCATGGACGAGGAGCTCCTTCCTCGAAAACCTCCGATTCAGGCGTCGAGCCTCCTACGAAGCGTCGAAAAGCGAACAAGGGCACCTCGGCAGATGTGCCCCTCCCTTCAGATTATGAGGATGACTACCTGACACTTGTACGAATTGATATCAGCATTGTGAGGAGACTGGTGCGATCTCGAGTCATATGTAAGCTAATTTGTCCTGTCTTGGATAGACATCCCATCGAAGCCCCCGCCAGTCTTACCCGTCACCCTCGTCTGATGACAGATCCGATAAGGACGAAGGGGAACACAACACACTAGCTCATCCACAGCACTCGGACGCTAGTGAATCCGATAGGGGGAAGAGGGAGCATACCGTAATACTACAAGAATTTTCTCAAAATATCGCTGGCGAATATCGATGTCGTATCGCCACAGTAGCTGGTGACGTCCTCTTCGATAATGCCGTACGCTGTATTATCTCTCCTCAAACCTTGAAGATTCTGCAAAAGGCCGTCAATCCTGCTAGAAGATCCCAGACCAAGAGTACATTCATCATCTCCAAGTCCCTCGTTTCCCACTATGATGCAGACACGTTGGGGTTTGGGCAAGACGCAGATATTCAGACATTCGATCTTTGCGTCAGAGTTCTGATACCGAATGCAAGAGATCTATCTGGAAGCATGGGTATCACTCAAAACGATTGGCTGGACATCTGCGCTCCAGAGTGGGTAGAAGCTACGAACATTTGGTCTCCTCGAGATTTTTACGACAATGTCCATGTGCCAAAAAGCGAGAAAATTGAAATTCAAGACATCGACGAGCTTCAATGCACGTTGTACCCCTTCCAGAAGAGAGCATTACAATGGCTTCTCAGGCGAGAGGGAGTAGTGGATGGCAAGGAGGACAAACCCGCAGAGCTTCCGCATGGGTTCGTTAGTACCTCAGATGCCGATGGAAGGCAATGTCTTGTTAGCCGATTCCTGGGATTGGTCACTACGGATGAAAAGGTTCCTCTGAATATCGGCTCCGATTTAAGAGGGGGAGTGCTTTGCGAGGAAATGGGCCTCGGGAAGACAGTCGAGATAATCGCGTTGATTTGCGCCCATAAGCGCGATCAGATTCCAAATCAAATATCGCCGCATCAACTACCGCAGTCGCCAGCGACACTCATCATCACGCCGCCTGCAAACTTGCAGCAGTGGAAAACCGAGCTGCAGACTCTTGCACCCGGTCTTAAGGTTCTCGTCTACGAAGGTTTGAGAGTTGAGGCAGGAAGAGGCAATCATGCCGAATTACTGCTGTGTTGCATGCAACATGATGTAGTCTTGACAACCTACAATGTTCTTGCAAAGGAGATCCACTACGCCGAGACGCCCGAGCGGAACCTTCGCCATGAGAAGAGGTACGAGAAGAGACTATCACCACTAACACAAACAGTCTGGTGGCGTGTAGTCCTGGACGAAGCTCAAATGGTTGAAAGCGGAGTCAGCAATGCTGCAAGAGTTGCCAAACTAATTCCAAGAGAGATAGCCTGGTGCGTGAGTGGTACTCCTGTTAAGCGGGATGCTCGGGACCTTTTCGGGCTCCTCGACTTCTTGCGGTACGAGCCTTATTGCAATTCCTCGCCACATACATGGGATCGTCTGGTCAAGCACCACAAGAGCGTCTTTGCACAGATCTTTCGGACACTTGCTCTGCGCCATACGAAAGACCATATCAAAGATGACCTGCAGCTACCTCCACAAAAGCGGGTCATTATCACAGTACCTTTCACGCAAATTGAAGAACAGAACTACTCGGCCCTTTTCAAGGAGATGAGCGATGATTGTGGTCTAGATCTGGATGGAGCTCCGCTGGCAGAAAGTTGGGATCCGGAATCGCCTGCTATGATCGAAAAGATGAGGAATTGGCTTACAAGGCTTCGGCAGACCTGCCTACATCCTGAAGTTGGCCATCGCAATCGACGAGCCCTGGGTAATTCCAGGGGTCCTTTGCGCACCGTTGGCGAAGTTCTCGAAGTAATGATAGAACAGAACGACACCGCAACTCGCTCGGAGGAACGCCTTCTCTTACTGTCCCAGATACGTAGAGGGCAGATTCTTGAGCATGCAGGACTTAGTGAAGAGGCGCTACAGATCTGGTTGCAAACCCTCGAGGAAGCAAAACTAATAGTACAAGATTGTCGAGACCAACTACAAGCAGAGATCGATAGTTTGGGCCTCGCTGAAGGTGTATCAAGGGGTGAAGGAGACGACACAGAAGCGGCCACAGCAATACGCACAGGACTCCATCGCCAAAGGCTACGTGCAGCGGTCGAGATCGAGCACGTCTGCACTTTTTTCGTTGCTAGTGCCTACTTCCAAATCAAGACGGATGGAACAAGGACTATGGCCGAGTCGCACGAATTCTATGAACTTGAGAGGAAGGAAGCATTGAACTACGAGAGGGCAAAAACCCTCCGCAAAGAGCTGTTATCAGAAGCTCGCAAGAAGGCCGACGCAGTCACAAGTAAAATTGATGACAAGGCAACGCACCGTTCTCTCGTCAAGATCCCCAAGATCTTACCGCTGAAACAACATGGTGGCATTGAGTCCCGGCGTCACTTTGAAAGGATCGAGAGCTTAATCGCAATAATGCAAAGGCAAGCAACGCAGCTTGAGGAGCTAAGGGAGAAGACAGTCAAGCTCCTACTTCTGCCTCTTGTTGATGAAGAAAGTGCCGATCTCCAAGGCGATGAGTATGAGACCTCCACGAAAGAGCAAGATGAGGTCTATGTCTATGTGCAGATTCTAAGAGCTCTCATAGCAGATCGCCATAGCATTATTACTGGCCAAAAGAACTTTAGAATCCAGGAAGAGATGAAGGCTGCCCTCATATTGGCCAAGGAAGGCCAGGGACACTCTCCCCAGCTATTGCAGCAACTCCTTTCTACTCGCAGTCAATTGGGACCGCCAGAAGACCTGGGTTCTATCAGAGCATTGATTACCGAGATTCGCGAATTGAAGACTGCCCTTCGTCAGTCGACTGAGAGAGGTAACTCCCGAGCGGCCGCTGAGTTGCTCATTGTCAATGGCGCTGTGACAAAGCTAAACCAGGTCTCGACTGAACAGACCAGAGCGGTGTCAGGACTGGAACGTGAGCTCGAACAATTGAGAGATGCTATGAATTTGCGTCTTGAATACTATAAACAATTACAGGCAATCTCGGACACTGTGGCCCCTTACGAGGTGGAATTGACTAACGAGGCTCGAATTGCCATCCTACTTACAAAGGAGGCGGACGAGTCGCGCTCGAAGGCTCGTTTGGATATGATGAAAGGCAGAGGCCGCTACTTCGTCCACTTGCGGGACCAGCAGACCGATACCGAAAGCCAGAAAATGTGCATCATCTGCCAGTCTTCTTTCGAGGTAGGGACACTTACCTCGTGCGGACACTCGTATTGTGTCGACTGTATTCGATTTTGGTGGAACTCTCACAGGACATGTCCGACTTGCAAGAAGCATCTTTCTCGAAACGACTTCCACCGAATCACGTACGTCACGCCGGCTAAAATGCTGCAGACGCTCACTGACAACTGTATAGATACAAACCCCAGGAGCTAATCATAGAGGAAGAAGCTCAGCCACAAAAGAAAGTCATGTCCTTCCTAAAAGATTCTGAGACCTCCACGATATATTCCGGTATTCGAGATACAACACTTAACCAGATCAATAATATTGACTTGGATGGGTCATTCGGTACAAAGATTGATACGCTTGCCAGACATGTGCTTTGGATTAGACAACATGATCCCGGGGCAAAAGCCATTGTATTCAGCCAGTACAGAGAGTTCCTCGAGGTTCTTTCGAGGGCTTTCAGTCATTTCAAGATTGGTTGGACAGGCATTGATCGCAAGGACGGCATACAGAAGTTCAAGAACGATGCTAGCGTATATATCTCGTACACATATAGTACAAGTATCTGACTAACACGGGAACACAGGTAGAATGCTTCTTCCTCCACGCAAAGGCTCACTCTTCAGGTCTCAACTTGGTCAACGCAACGCACGTCTTTCTTTGTGAGCCGCTGATCAATACAGCCATTGAATTGCAAGCAATTGCTCGTGTTCACAGAATCGGACAGCATCAAACGACTACCGTGTGGATGTATCTCGTGGAAGACACAGTGGAGAAATCGATCTACGACATCTCTGTGAGTCGGCGTCTCGTACATATGGGCCATTCAGACGTCATAGATAGCAGCAGCGACGAGAAAAACCTGGAAAGCAAGATTGAGGCGGCCAACACGCTCGAATTAGAGCAGACGCCATTTGCCAATCTACTCACCAAGGGATCCAGTGGTGGTGAAATGGTGGGTAAAGATGACCTTTGGAATTGTCTGTTCCGCCAGAAATCTGGCCAGATGGGACGGCTTTCTCGAGAGACGGAACGACTAGTTGGGCGACAACTTGGCGCAGCAGTAGCTGAAGCTCGACTTGAGTTTGGAAGCGACTCCACGAGCGCTCCATGAGAACAAGGGTGGCGAGCCTGGACGTTGCAGACGTGGATCCGGATGACTATTGTAAGATTACTATCCTTTTTCTTCAGGGAGACTTGCATTGCATGGCTCGATCGCAATGATTTGAGGGAAGATAGCCAGATACCATAGCCAGATACCGAATCTCTAGCACCAATACGATTCATTTGCTTGACAAGGTGACAACAAGTTTTCACATTTTGTTTTGGGATTGAGAGTGCTTGGCTCCACTGTTCCCTTGATCTATGTGCGATAGTCTTCTTCACATCCTCATCATCCTTCTAATCTACCCACCATACTCTACAACACCGTTTTCAAAGAAACCCTCAAAAAAAAGAAATGTTTGCACGCGTAACATCCATAGAAATTCACCACGCGATATTGTGCGGCCTTCGAGGACCTCGATTGAGTGCGTTGCGTGTGTAAAATGGCTATACCAGGCTTTTGGAAATATGTGTTTATCTGGGTGTTGCCGTTCGTCAGCGCTTTCACATGGGTTGGTGGGTCGCTGAATCTGGAGAATAAACCAGTCCTTGATCTAATCAACAATAGGTATGCTATTGGCTATGTTGATTGTGTGGGAACTTGAGGGTCATCCACACTACTCATCCTTGAGCCCTAACCAGCATATTGCCTATATATCAGATATCGGCGCCCGGGGCCTAAAACCTCTTTTTATCGCTGGATGCTGTGTGACGACCGCCTGCCTCGATCTATCCTTCGCATCCTAGCGATGGCTACGGCGGACAGGACGTCTAGCGAAGAATTTGGGCGTGGCAGAGCAAATCCTCTACGCCCTATCAAGTACCTCTTTCGCTTTCCGATTGGAAGCGAGCACATGCTGACCAGCACAAAGTCATCTTCGCCGTTGCCGGAACTTGCGGCCTAGTCCTCCTTTCCATCTTCGACACCCTACACCACCCCCGCCTTCATGACGGCTTCCTCCTCCTCTTTATCACCGGCTACGTCATCAGCGCCATATCCATATGTGTCGAGTACCAGCGCCTCGGCATCCATCTCCGCCAACACCGCATCCTCCGTATCAGCTTCTGGGCCAAATTGGCTTTCATTATTGTCGACGTCTGCCTCGCCATTGTCTTTGCTGCCACGACCGTTGACAAGCAGCAGAACGTGGCTGGTGTATTTGAGTGGATCATCGCGCTCATGTTCGCATTCTACGTTCTTACCTTTTTTATCGACCTGTTGCCCGCGGCGAGGAGTACCCAGGAGTATACGAATATGGAGGTGATGCGTATGAAGGAGGCGGAGAATGGGGGCTCTATGATGCGCAATACGGGATACCCTGATGCTCATGCCAACGGCAATGGCATTAATGGGAATGCGTGTGCGATTGGAGCCGCTGGGCATGATGGCGTTGGGACTGGTCAATATTGGCCGCCTGCGGCGCAGAACTTCTAGAGAACATACGGGGAGCGGAATCCAGTTACAGCGTGGAATTTTCTGGGTAGATACAAAGAGCTAGACGCATGTACAGGAGCGTTATGAGGAGCATTTGGCTGCATGCTGATGTGGACGTGCGATTGAAAAAACTCTAAAGCGCCGTCTACTATTGAACTCAAAATCTATTATCCGTGAAATAAAAGAAACTAGAATAAGAATACTGATTATCGAAGATGTTGAGTTTCTGTGGAGCCGTGACATTGTGCTGAAGATGAGAAAATCCTCTGCATTAATTGCCAAGGAAGCTAGATAGAGCATCGTATATGACCCTCGTCGTACCCAAAAACATAGAAATCGGCTGCATAAGGGATATTCTCGCATCGCACGTACAGTACAGCTAATCACCAAAAGCACTCGCTCATTCTTCCTCTCCGCACACCTATAGATCCTCCAAAAACTTCGAGTCCCTGGCAGGACTGTCACTTTTTCTTTCCCCACCCACGATACCTGCAGCTCGAGGACTCAACCTCTCACTATCAAAGGTATCCCTCGTTTCCTCAAACTCATCCCCTCCACCAGCGGAACTGCTCGGCGCTTTCTCGTGACTGCGTATCAGTGCTGGATCCACATTGGGCGCATCGGCCGCAACATGAGGGCTAGCGAGCGTCGGATCCACACGTTCGCCTTCATTGACCTCGGAGCGCACGAATTCCCCCGCGGTGAGAGGTTCCCTTTCGCGAGGCACGGCACTACGGCCACGGGTATCCTCGTCGCTGCTGAGAGAGCTGATGGAGGGCGAAGAGGTGGAGTGGCGTAATGCGCCGGTGGCTTTGGGTGAGGCATCACGAAGGCCATCGTCGGTAGTGGGGCTGACAACAGCGTCATCCGTGGTGGTGGCAGGTGCGCGTGGTGTGTCTTTGCCTGCCATGGCTACCTCGCGCATGGAGGAATCGCCGTGGTCGGAGCCCGTCGTGTTGCTGGCTTCTGCTCCCGTGAGGTTGGCGCCGCCGACGAAGCCTTTCTCCTTGTTGTCCGTGGTGGCCTCGGGTTTGATGGGCTTGCTGGCACGGCGTGAGAATTTTGTCTTGAGCCAGGAGGAGACGCCTTTGGACTCCTTGGCTTTAGAGGTCGACGGGCCGCTTACGGTTGTTTCAGTCGTGGCTACTGGGGCAGCTGGGGCGATCGCGGGAGCAACTGTAGCTGCGACTGGAGCGTCATGTTTCGCTGTTGACGAAGGCTCTGTTGTGGCTGTAGCTGGCGTCGTTTCTGTAGTGGTCAAAATCTCTGTTGTCGGTTGTGAAGTCAACTCTGCCTTGACAAGAGGAGCCGCCGTTACATCTTCAGTCGTATTTGCTGCCTGCTGAACTTCCGCCGCTGCGGAACCCTGAATATCGGCCTCTGTGGGTTCCCATCCAGGACCTGCAGAGGCTTCGTTCTGAACAGGTGCCGAAAACACACGCTGCGCGAGGCCCTCAGCGTAGCCGCTCAAAACGCCCACGGAACCAGTGCCACTCTCCGCGGTGACGGCTGGTGCAAGGTCTGACTCCTGTGTGCTGACAGGCGCAAGATTGGCTTGGCTCATTGTGACCTCGTCCCTTTCAGACATCGGTATGGAAGTTGGGGCAATCCTCTCCTCGTCACCGGGTAGAATCTGGAGCTCGCGCTTCTCGGTAATCATCGGCGTCGCAACTTGGGGAATAGGCTCTAGGACGGGTGGTTCTTCCTCACTAGCAACGTTCTCAACCTTCAAAGCTTCAGTAGCCACTGGCGCAGTCACCACGGCTTGAGGCTCCGCAACGACCTCTTCTTTCGTGTCCTTCCCTAGGACTTTTGAGACGGCCTTTTCCCTTGATTTACGTCTGTCTTCATCACGAAGACGCTTCTCCGCGATCTTCCTTGCCTTTTCTTCCTCCTTCCTAGCTCTGGCCTCGCGCTTCTCTTCCTCTGCGAAATGTCAGCATGTGCTCAGCTGTTATTCTAAGAGGATAGGACTTACCCTTGAAGCGCCTCCACTCGGCTTTGGTCTGGGCATCGCGCGCCCTCTGATCCTGCTCTTTCTCTGCAGCAAGGCGCTCCCGCTCCAATTGTTGTTGTCGAATCTCTTCATCTCTCGCTCGGTGCTTCTCAGCGACGAGGGTAACCTCGTCCAGTGTTGGCTGTACTTTCGCTAGGGCGATAGCGTCTATCTCGGACTGATCCATGTATCTTCCTCCACCAATATTGACTTTGCCGTGATTGACCATTCTTGCCGAGCTATCTGCGTCGGCTTTCGCCCTTGCCTTTGCTTCCCACTCCGCCATCATTGCTGGAGAGACCTTGCCAGTCTCACTGAAAACTTTTTCGTCCATGCCATGCATGCTAGCTCTGACGTTTCGTTGGGCAGCAGCCAAGAGCGAGTCCCTATCCTTTTGGCGCTTCTTGCTGTCGACTTGATCTATCTTGGCTGTAAACAAAGACATCTCCGATCGAATTTGTCTTGAGCGTGCTTCATCATCTTCAACCACTGCTCCATCACTAGATGCTCGTCTTCGAGGTCGTCCCCTAATGGAGAGTTTGTGGGACTGTGCCGCAGGTTCTGTCCCGTAGTAATTTCTGTAAGCTGCATGCTCGTCATGAAGCTTAGCGAGTCGCTCAGCTGCTAGCTTCTGCGCCGCTTCTTGCAAGTTCGCGTACTGCGGTGGCTGATGAGTATCGTCTGACATGGCTGAAGCCGGACGACCATGAGCATGAGCAGCGCCATATCGACTATCCGCTTTAGTCAGATCGTTCCGAGCTTCCTCGATGGCTCTCTCTTGGACTTTGTACATTTGCTGGGCCATTGCAATTGCCGAAGCCCGCAAAGTGTCTTGCCTTTTCTTCTCTTCTACCTCGGGCGCAACGGGTGGGTGGGACGTATACATTTCGCGTGAGAGATTGGTGACAGCTGCGTTGTGAACCTTAGCTGCGTCGACACCAGAACCGGTAGGCGCAGGAGCCGTAGGAACACCGCGCCCGGCGCTGGAAACTGATGTCGCCGCTTTCAATGCGTTCGCCGCAGAATTCTTTGAGTCTGGATATAAGCCGGGTGGTTCGACAGGTGTTGATCCAGCTCGCTTCCTACTGCTAGCCATGGATTGGGTAGCCGCCATCATTGCTCTTCTCCCACCGTCCTCGGTGTGGCCATAGTCTAATTGAGGGCTCAATCCCTTCATCCGCATTGCTTGCCCTGCCGCTGAGTTTCCCGCGTCGGTAGCCTCTGGTCTCCATATTTTTACATCGCCGCCTTCCTTGTCAGCCAGGAGCGCGGCTTTGGAGCTTGCGGCACTAAGCTCAGAGTGCCATAGAGGAGGCGCTTTGTAGTCTTTGGCTAGCATGGCTGCCTTGTTGGCAGCTGGTATCTCACCCGGCTTCCAGTACTCGAACTTCTTTTGGTTTTGGTTTGCGAGACTAGCCGCTGCTCCCGCAGAAGACTCGGGATTGCTGAGGCCAACGACTGGGAAGGCGGGTAGATCCTGGGGCTCTGCATGCTTCAATGCTGCTGCCGCTCCTAAAGGAGAGTGTGAGCTGGAGCGTTGCGAAGCGATGAGGTACCAAGGTATGCCTTACCGGCTGACGATAGCTTGCCTTGGTCATCTAGAGGATAGTTGCTTGGACTCGGCTTGGTTGAAGACTTGTTTTCTCTACCTTTTGTGACATACAAAGCAGCAGTAGCAGCTATTGACAATAAGTTACAAGAACACGGAATTCCGCGTCATGGCCTCGGAGCGGAATGCGTACCTTGATCTTCCAGCTTCTGCGGTTTGCCTGGCGCCATACTGGCAAGTCTTAATATGTGAAGACAATACTGTCGTAGCTGTTTTGGATTCACACCAGCAATGCGACAGCTCTGTACGTATTACAGAAAGGTATTCAGCTGGTTGCAAGGATTGAAAGTAGCGATGCGACTGTTTGGAGGTGATGCGAGGGACGGCAACGTTCTCCAAAATTGGTGGTCAAGACTTTAATGCCAGTCGAACTACATGCGGAAGACTTTTGTCCCAGTGGGGGCAGGTGACCCTAGTTAATTCCTCCGGCGGCCCTCCCAGGGGTGACTGCGTAGAGTTTGAACCCCTAACTCTGAGCTTAGGGGCCGGCTCTGGAGATTTTCCGGGGGGAGGGGGGCGCTGTGAAGTGGAGTGCACGATTGACAAGCACGACTAGGATGGCATTCTCTATCCCTACTGGCATGAAAGTCTCCCGACTGTAAATTCACTGGCATTAGAGTCTCCGATTTGCGCAGATTCCGGTAGCGCTCAAGTATGATGACATGGCGCATCGTCCTGTCGTTAATGAAACGATCAATATAACGTATTAACTATTGCTCTTCCCAAACAATCCATTTACTTGTAGTGTATGCAATACATTGGGCAAACGTTAGGGTCAGACTCAGAAACAATTACTCTTCATACTCCAAAGTAGGAGACAGGGAATTACGCGGGATTCGAACAAGAGCAAGGGGTCTAAGCGTGCTTCCCCAGTCTGTTGATTTGTACGATTCATCTATCAAGTAGTCGATATGCACTCTTCCACGAAACGAATGGTTCCATTCCCTAATGCTTACGTGTTGTGTCTATATACATGATGGAGAATTTGATCTGATCCACCAGCGCGGTAAGTAACGTAAGCAGCAGCAAGACACCAGCGAACGTTCTTGACCACCAGCCATGGAAGCCAACAAAGTGCCCTCTACGCCGCTGGCTTCTATCCTGAACTTCCGCGATGTCGGCAAAACCATCAACCTCCTCCTTGGATCCTACATACTTCGTGAAGGCCTCCTCTACCGCAGCGCTCGTTCTGACGACGCATCCCCCAAAGATCGAAGGGCAATCGTCGATACGTACCACATCAGAAGCATAGTCGACCTTCGCTCAACGACCGAACACATCAATCAGGCCAAGAAACATGGCGCTAACGTACTCAGCTCAGCGGCGGTGCCTGATAGCGATTCGAAGGCCGTTGACGCCGTGAAGATGGACGGAATTAGGTACCACGAGATCAACCTCAACGGGGGAGCTTTTGCAAGAGCACTGTTGTGGAAGCTCAGGTGGTCAAGCCTTGCTAAGCTGCTGGGATTGATGGCAGCTGGGTACAGAACCCAAGCCATTGGTATTCTAGGGAGAGAGGTTATGGCACCAAGGGGTTTGATAGGACTGGGGAAAGACAGCCTTGATCATTGTACGATTGAGCTACATAAGATCTTCACTCTATTCGCCGAAGCCAGTGACTACCCGACTCTGGTGCATTGCGCACAAGGGAAGGACAGAACCGGCCTGGTCATCATGCTCGTTCTACTGTTGCTGGAAATCCCGCTAGATTCAATTAGCGCGGACTACCTGGCAAGTGAGAGGGAGTTGGAGAGCGAGAAAGTGGCAAGAATGAAGGAGATCACGGAGATCGGGCTGGGGGAAGAATTTGCGGGCTGTCCGGCTGGGTTTGCGGGAGAAATACAAGGCCACATCAAGGAAAAGTATGGTGGCCTCAGTGAATACATGAAGCGCATAGGGGTCGATGAGGGGATGCAGACGAGAATCAGAGAGAACCTGCTAGTGAAGCGGCAATGATAGATATTGTTGGAGGTGTGACGACTAGCCTCTCAGGCTAGATATTGGCCAATTTGATATCTGCCGAAGGGATTGGACAACCTGAGCTCCACCGGCTCCACAAACACCTCAATCTGTTCCAAAACTTTGGTAACGTACCGCAAGAGTGTAGCTAGGCAGCTCTAGAGAGCTTAGAACTTTGCTCTACTTCATGTTATATAAGCTCAAGAGAAGACATTTCCATGAGTAAAATATCTAGCCATATTGTATATACTCTTTTTACAACCCAAAACTCCGGTCCTATAACCCATAGGACCTCGAAACGCCAGGCCCGCTCATCGCTGTCATCTTCTCGGTCTTTCCCTTGCGGAGGTTTCAGGACGCATAGTGATCCCATAACCTTGACCATAAGGCACCACATCCACTTGAACACCCTCATTTCCGTCATCATCGTCGCTTTCCGTACCGTCCTCACTGCCACTCACGGAGGGTGTTGCGTGGCCAGAATGCTCCCTCCGCAGCAGGGAGGGCTCCGATGTGCGTGCTTGGGGCACGGCCCTGATACGTGGATAGCGGACGTCTGACTGAGGATTCGAGACGATCCTGCGGCTTTGAGCGTACTGGGCTGGCACTTGGGGCAGTGGAGGAGAATAGGCTTGATAGTAGTAAGGGTCTAGGGGATAGGGAGCAGATGCGGTAGACGAAGATCGAGATCGAGGCTCCCAATTGGGGTCATCTGGAAGGCGCCGAGATGAAAGTGGTGACCGAGGTGCTGGTGACGGTTCACCGCCAGAGGAGTAACGATGTTTGCCAGAACTGGGTAGTGGAGGTGAAGCTTGGGCCAGGTTATGAGAGCTTGCTGAGCGCGAGCCAGAGCGTGGCGATTTAGTCTGAGGCGCTGTGGTAGGCGGATAGTAGCCAAGAGGTGAGAATGCTGGAGCTCCGGTTTGGCCAGGAACAAGTATGCCGGGCGGTGTAGCTCTTCTCGAACTTGAGGAGCTGTCGTCATCATATGCAGGGAAGTAACCTTTGCTCGACCTCTTGCTAGACCTTTTGTCTTTTGGCGTGCCGCTTGACTGGCCGCTACTTCGGCGCTTGTCAGAGCTTCTCCGGTCTGAAGCTGAGCTTCTTCGATTTGTCTGCTCTCTCGAGGCCTGATCTTTCCGTCTTTTGCGTTCCAATGCATCTAGCTCAGGCTGTGTCAACGTCACGTTCTTCTTTCCTAGCATTTGTGCACGCCGTATGCGCTCCAAAGCCTTTTGCACAAGCAACTCCTCCTTATCTCTAAGAGCTATTTGCCTCGTTATGCCAGCTCCATCGTCCGAAGCTCCGTCATCCTCTGAAGACTGTGATGATCCAGAGTAATCGTATTCATGTCGGCGCCGAGAACGCCGACCCATATTTGTTCCAGTAAAATGTAATTCATCACCAGCAAACGCCCCGTCTAAGCCAACTCCTTGTCCATTATCTTCATCGCTGTCTATTTCTTCGAATCGTCTATCCTCCTCGTAATGTGCCTGCTTGCCAGAGCCACCCGTCTTCTTCCCTGGACGAGCCCCCGATGGTCTTCCCCATAAGGGCGAATCTTTTGGAGTTCGCGGCCGACCACCTAGACCGCCTCCTCGGAAAAAGCTGTATCGATCGGCTTATCCATGAAAGATGCGTGACCCAGAACAGTCACGCCAATAGCTCCGACCAACCAAAGGGCTGTCGAGATTGGAGCAGCCCAGATGAAAAGAGGAACTCCTATAATAAATAGTCCTGTGTACATCTGAGAAGTTGTAAGTCGAGTGAAACCCAACTCGAGATCCCGGCCATCCAGCTTCTTGATTGCGAACAGCCCAACGCCGATGAAAATCATATCGAACAGGAGGGCCAAGTTAGTTAGCAGGCTATAGATTGTGAGCATGACAGCCACGGCGAAGTAGTTGCTTGAGAAGTAGGACAAGTTCCAGTTGACTCTGCTTTGGACCTCGCCGAAGTTGGCAGGCTTCGAGAGCCGTTTGAGATCGAGAAATTCAGAGATAGGCTTGAGGTTGGCAAATCTGGTGCCTATAGACTGCGAGCGTACACCCTCGAAGCGGGATCCAAGGTTCAGGCGGGAGGTCAAGGCCTCAAGGGGGATATTAATTCGGGACATTGTTGACGTTTGGTTTGGAGTGTATCAACTAGGGAACTTCGAGGGTTTCGAAACAGCTTTTTGATGTGTCTGGAAGAAAAGTGATTGAAAGGTGCGAAATGGTAGTACTGCATTCGATTAGCCTGGAACGTTGCTGAAAGCGGAGGAAGCCTGCTTCTACAGTAACTGGTAATACTAGTAGCGAGTGATCGGAACACGAAGGATAGGATTGGGACCAGCTGATGAAGTTTGTTCTTTAATGAGTGCTTGGAAACAATTGTTGCCTCGGTGATGAGAGTGTGCACAGTAGAGATTCTAAGTCGTTTTTCTCGGAAAGTCAGGGGCTTTTCAGCCTCAATGGCTTCTTGCACCTATTTTCAAACATCCTGCCACATCTCCAAAATCACGAGGACGAAAGAAGGGAACAACAGTGGGAAGAGAAATCTGCTCGCAAGTGTTCTTTGCCTTCTCCCCACCTGCGCGATTTCTTGATTGGGACCAGCGAAGAAGACAAAAGAACTTTTCGATTTTCGAGCACTTGGTAGCTTCGGGCACACACACATGCCACCACACCTTCAACATGAAGACGTTGCTTTTTGTTCTGCTGATTTGCAGTGGCCTACTGGCGCTGGTCGCTGGCTTTACGAAGGACGACCATGAAATTTTCAGATTGCGGGACGAGATTGTAGCTGCGGAGGGCAGCGACGTGACATTCTATGGTAAGATTTACACTCGCTTTCACTGCTTTATCGCTGACTGCCATGTCACATCCAGAATTTCTAGGTGTGAAGGCCAGTGCTTCTCAGGAGGAAGTCGTGAAAGCCTCGAGGAAAAAGGGCAGATTAATACACCCAGATAAGGCCAAGCAGTCTTTAATTGCTTCGAGAGCAAAAGCGACTCCTAAGCCGCTTCTAGGGCAAGAGAAGAAGCCCGGTGTGAACGTCAATAAACCTCCCTCGGAAGGCGAGATTCAAGCAGCAATACAGAAGGCAAGCGAGCGTTATGCTCGACTTGGCGTGATCACAGAGATTCTGAAAGGTCCTGGTCGAGAACGCTACGACTACTTCCTGAGCGCTGGCTTCCCCAAATGGCGAGGTACTGGATACTACTATGCTCGCTTTCGCCCAGGTCTCGGCTCGGTCCTTGTTGGCTTGTTCGTTTTCTGTGGGGGGTTGGTACATTACGGGGCTCTGTACCTGAGCTGGAAAAGGCAACGAGATTTCGTGGAACGATTGATTCGAGATGCAAGAAAGGCAGCATGGGGCGATGAGTCAGGCATTAAGGGTATACCAGGTGTTGATGGCGCACTGGCTGGGACCACGGCCACTGCACCACCACCCACCCCCACGCAGAAAAATGGAGCTGCTGTGCTTAATCGCCGGCAGAAACGAATGCAAGAAAAGGAGAGCAAGAAAGAAGACAAGAAAAGCAAGGGGGCACGCCAAAGTGGAACAAATACACCGCTAGAATCTGAGCCTGAAGCTACCGGTCCGCAGGGTTCCAAGAAGAAGGTCCAGGCACCAAACGGAAAAGTCATGATCGTGGACTCGATTGGAAATGTGTTCCTCGAGCAGGAGAACGAAGAGGGAGAGAGACAGGAGTACCTGCTGGATCCAAACGAGCTACCTAAGCCCACTTTTCGAGAGACGGTTCTGTTCTGGCTGCCTGTGTGGGCGTATTCAAAGATCAAAAGCCGTATTACTGGCGCACAATCAGATTACGAGGAGGCTGAGCTCAAGCTTTTGGAGGCGTCGAGTTCAGAAGTCGACGAAGGACCAGGCCAAGATCAAAAGTCTTCAATCAATGGGTCAGCGCGAAAACGCGGACAGCGAAATGGCAAGGTGCAATGACAGGAACTAGTCTGATGTCGAGGAGTTTAATAATTGATGGATCTCTGTACAATACCCCACAATCTTGAGCATTCAATGATGCATAGATCTCGTGAAAAACACCAATTCCGTGATTCAGATGCTAAAGCTAGACTTGGTATTAGAAATAGTAGCAGTCTTGTGGCAGCGCTATCAGCTTAGGAACCGACCTTAGCTTCTAGACACTGTTCTAAAGTCACCAAGTACCTAACCACCATTCAGCTTCAGCATTAACCTAGGCATGGAAGCCCTTCTAAAAGCTATCGATTGACTCAGCCTGACGTAAATTGAAATTTGGCTAGAAAGTCTGTTGGAAGTGTCGTACGATTGATGGTGATGTTATTGGAGCATCGAACCTGGCTTAGAAGCCTATCAAAAGTATTCAGGGCCAGGTCTTTGCTCGTCTCCACGTGATTTCTGTACTGTAAATGCTCTAGTGACCTTGCAACCGCCACTTGTTTTGACAGTCTATGAAAGGCACACCAATCAGTTGTTACTGATCTTTGAGAAATCAGCAATCATTTGTTGTTGCGTGAGCTCAATGAGGAATTCAGATACGAGAGAAGGAAGCCATTACATTGCTGAATCTCAACTCCCAATGCTCTGTAAAGTATCTAAAGCTACACGAAGCCCTGGTTGTTTGTCTCTCTCAAAAGCAATTCGTGCATGCTGTGGTCTATGTACCCTTCTGACGTTGCCATGCCATATGCAGATTACCGCTTGTGCTAGTCAATGCTAAGGAGTTGCTTTCAAAGATATACTGCCGCGGTGGTTTTTGCTCCACTTCGCTCCCTACTGATTGGGAACCAACGGTCCGGTCTATCCCCCTGCCTTTTAGTCAGGATAAAGTCATGGATGTAACTTACATGGTAAGCCTTTCAGCTTCCACGGAAGAGGAATTGCATATCCTCGGGAGTGAGCTTCTCCATGGCGACTTGATCGTTGTTAATGGTCCCGTTAATCATGTTTGCTTTCTTCTCCTGCAGCATTACCATACGAGATTCAACCGAGTCCTCGATGCAGAGACGAGTTATGGAGCAAGGACGCTTCTGCCCAATACGATGGCATCGATCAGCTGACTGCCATTCAGCAGCAGGGTTCCACCACCTAGATTCTTGTTAGCAATGTGCTAAAAACAGAGGCTCATGAGACTTACGGATCAATGATGAAGACCCTCGAAGCTTCGGTCAAGTTCAAGGCCACACCTCCAGCCTTCAAGGAAACGAGGAACACCTCTACGTCGGTATTGTTCATAAAATACTCAATCGACTTCTGGCGCTGAGCGGGACTCATACTACCATCCAACATTACGGTATTGAAGCCCGCGCGACGTAGACGCCATTCGACAAGCTGAAGCATCGAAGTGAACTGTGAGAAGACGATCGACTTGTGGGTTTGCTTCTGGCTTCGCAGCCTGTATAGGTCGTAGACGAGCATCTCGATCTTTGTGGATGAAGTCCAGTCCTCCATTTTGATTCTGTTAATGATAGAATTCTTCTTCACGACGTCTTCGTCTTGCTCGATATCTGGCTGATCAAAGTCAATCGTTAGAGGGATGTGACAGCGAGGGCAGTCTGGAGTCTCTTCCTCAAAGGAGCGAACGTAATCTTTGGCACATTTCCGACAGAACTCATGGCGGCAGCGCGAGCGAATGGGCTCCTCCGCGATCTCGTCGCAAATACTGCAGATCAATACATTCTGTCCACCTTCGGCGTGCTTCTTGAGGATCAAATCGGGATGGTTGGCAACTTGGCGCATTTGCATGATCAAACCAAAAATATTGGCATAGTTGTTGAGCATGACTCCCTGGCTGACGTAGGTATCGAATTTTCGGGTAGTGTTAGACATAATACTTGAAGAAAAGTCGCGTTCGATCTCGCCAAAGAACTCGTTGTGGATGATGACTTCTTTAGGTGGGAGCTCCATCGAGGCAGTGTGATCACGTTTCATTCGCCGTAGCATGATCCGATCAGTGACCAGACGTAGATTACCGAGTGCTGCTCGACGCAGCTCGGGATCTTCCCCCTGCGTGATGGGATTGAGTAGCTCTTGGTTGAAGATCGAGACGTGGTCAAACCCGGTGTGGTTGCAGCTGGTGCACTTTTTGGCTTCGTCTTGGTTCCAATGGAGCTCAGCGCAGCTGCATTTCTTGCAGAAGTAACAAGCAAAAGGTTTGATTTGCAGGAAACGAAGTAGTGAGAAGAATTCTCCGATGCGATTCTGTACTGGTGTCCCAGAAAGACACCACTTGTAGTCAGCCTTTAAAGCGAAGCACGCTTTGGCAACTGAGGAATCAAGTTAGCCACGGAGTCGAGTCGGGCGGCTCGAGGAAGATTCTTACCTCCTGTGGTTCGGCTTTTGATATTGTGGGCTTCGTCCAGTATCAATCGATGGAACTTGATCGCGTGGATCTTGCTGTTCTCTTTGACAAGGCCATCGTCGCGTTTCCAGCCTTTGGACTCTTTACGGTACGTAGATTCAAGACCAGAATAAGAGATCATAATAGTGTCGAAAGCTCGAAGATCTTTCACCTTCATGTTCTTTACCTTTGGATTTGTGTTGTGATAGACCAGTACTTTAAGTTTACCATTGGTGTACTCGTTGATTTCGTTCTGCCACTGCATGAGCGCAACAGGTGGAACTACAACCAGAGTAGGGTCATTCGCTGGATAGTCGCTCATGATTAATGAAACAGCCTGGATGGTTTTTCCCATTCCCATTTCGTCGCCGAGTAGACCTCCCTTCCACTGGGACTGCTCCTGCTTGGTCATCCAGTCCAACCCCTCAAGTTGGAACGACTTGAGCTTGCGAGTGATGGTTTCAGGCTGCGGCGCTTGGCTTGGGATGATTCTTGGGACGTTTTTGAGCGTATCCCACATAGTCTTGATCTCTGGATGTGCTTTCTCAAGCTTCTGTCGCTCACGCGAAGCCTAAAACTTGTTAGTATATCTGCCAAAGTGCTGAAGTGGGCATAAAGCTTTGACGCACCCTGTCCATCATGCCCTGCATCTGCCTGCTTCGCCACGATGATCTAGCACGGACAACTGGTGCTCTTCTACGTTGACGCCTTCTCGGAGTCGCGGCTGCAGGATCGGAACCGGTAATCGTTCCTGTCGCGTCATGAGTAGACGCCACAACATCAGCGTCTTCGTCGCCTTCCTCTGAGTCGTCGAAGACCTCGGTATTCAAATCGGAGAGGAACACAGATCCGTCAGACACATAATCAGACAAGCCCGAGTCCTCACTATCAATTATTTGAATGGAAGCTCTACCTTTCATAGACTTCTTCGCACTATCTCGGGCGGTTCGGGATGGCAAGGACGTACGAGGGGCGACTTTAGGCCTTCTGCTCTTCGGCACCTCAGAGTCGTCTATGTCAAGAGAACTCTCTACGGGTACGTCAGAAAGCAGGGAGACTTCATCATCTGAATCTTCGATCGGAGCCTTGCGCGCTCTCTTGGACTTTATTCCGCTTTGCGGTTTTTCACCGTATTCCTGCTCTTGCAATGACTGAGCTAGGAGAGCATCAGCCTCAAGCAGCTCGTCAACCTGCGAGCGTTTCTGCTTTCCTTTGGCAAGGTCTCCCATTCTCCCAGTCGACATGGCGAACGAAGATGGTTTAACAGGCAATTCCATTGGCGTTGCAACTGCGCTGGTGGCAGGTGTGTCGTACCCGCTTGACTGATCTCGAACACTTGATAAAGAGGATCCAATCGAAGAGTGACTGTTCGTGGGTATCACGACCTTTTTCAGGACCTGCTGAGCGGATGTAGTAGATTCGTCTCTTGCAGACAGGGAGTCTTCGTCCCAGTCCATGTCGTCTGAGTTCGGTATAACAGACCTTCTGGAGGATCTGGGTACGTTTGTTTGCGGACAAGAAGTGAAAGTCTCATTTTTGGCTTTTATCGTTGGTCAGTGAATTTCGTGAAGTTCGATCAGGCAGCGACTTACAAAGGCTGGGTTTGCTGGCGGTTGCCCTTGCTGCAGAGGGTTTTCTAGCCATGATTGTAGGCGAATTGCCAAGAATGAATGGGACTGAACAGCCTTGTCGATTCTCCCAAGGCGGTGTATTGTAATTAGTTGCCTAGACGAGTGGTATTGGAGAGGGTAATTAGGAGAAAGAGATTCGCCACATCGCGTCCCCTTGTCGCGCTAGTGAAACCACTTTATTAATCCGCGATCTTCCCGCCCTGATTGCAAACACGCCATCCTCATGAAAGCCCATCCCTTCCCCATCTCACTCCAAAGCAATCATAGCATTTCTTTTCAAAGCCCTGCGCTCGAACAACTCACTCTAAGTTCCCCTCTCGTCAAAATCATATAGCAGTACACTCACCTTGCGTTGCACACGCTAGATCTAGGGTGGCAAGAAACATGTACGTATGGGAATCATAAAATTAAACACGATGCCTAATATAACCCAGGGCTGGACGAAGAGCTGCAACGAACGGGATCAGAGGGCCCCAATCCGCGCTCACTGACTTCTTAGCCTCAAACAATATATCTGCTGCGCAGATTTCCGCAGACTACGAACGTCGCCAAAGAGAAGCTCGACAGCAGGAGGAACAAGAAGCAGCTGCCAATGGCGAGACCCTGGAGCCTGAAGCGAACGAGGAACGGGCAGAAACCGCAGCCCAGAAGAAGAAGAGAAAGCGGCGAGAGGAAAATGCGCTGGCTAAGATAAAGGCGAGCAAGGATTACAAACGACAAAAGAAAGGAAAGGGCGGCGACTCCGATGGTGAGCATGATGACATCGCATGGGATGTGTACGCCAAAAAGAAACCATTGCCCGGTCAACTAGAGAATTGTGAGATCTGCCAGAAGCGATTCACTGTCACGGCGTACAGCAAGACTGGACCCGATGGAGGACTGCTTTGCACCAAGTGTTCAAAGGTACAGGAGGACCAGAGGAGGAAAGACCAAAAGCCGAAGAAGCAGGTCGTGAATAAGGAGAAACGTCGGCAGGTTCAGAGTAATCTGCTGGACGGTATCGTCCAAAATGGGTCCAAAACCTTACAGGAGCTGTGCATCAACGAAGTGGCGAACAATATCCACGATGTGGAAGAATTCGGCGATCTGCCACAATCCTTACTGAACCGTCTGAGCCAAATTCTGTCAAGGAGGCGTGTCATTACTTCGAGAACCATGGACCTTTTTCTTCGCCCCAACATCGAAAGTATTGACATCTATGATTGTGGCAGTAAGTACACCGTCCAATGGTCTTGATCTTCAGCTCACATCTTCTAGAACTTGAAACAGAAGATTATATCAGGATTTTCTCCGTAGTACCGAATGTCCAGAACCTCAACCTTCGAAATGCTGGCCAATTTAAAGACGAGGTCATCGATTATATGATGGAGCGCGACAGTACTTTGAGAAGCTTACAGCTGGAAGCTGCCAATTTAGTAACTAACGAGAAATGGGTCCAGTTCTTTATAATGGGTGGCGACCGGCTCGAGACTCTCAAACTATCATGGCTTGACTATTCTATGGACGATGAGGCATTCACAAGCCTGATCCGCTATTGCCCCAATCTAAAGAGACTCAAAATGAAGAAATGCTTTCGACTAGGGGACGCAGCTCTGGGTGCCATCACAGACTTAAAACAACTAGAGCATCTGTCTCTGCGATTCCCAATGACGACTTCTCCCGAGGCTCTTGCTGAACTCGTCTCCTCTGTCGGCCCACGCCTCCAAACCCTTTCGCTTGAAGGCTTCACCGATGCAGACGACAGCGTCCTCTCTAACATGCACACATCCTGCTCACGGCTGAGCAAGCTTCGTTTCACAGAAAACGACACTTGCTCTGACGAAGGCTTCGCTGCCCTCTTCATCGAATGGTCGAACCCACCTCTATCTTCCATTGACCTTTCCAGCAACCGTTCCGTGGATTACTCTGCGCCTGATGGTCCTGAAGACCCTGTTGGTCTTGCTTCGGCCGGCTTGGAAGCACTAATGAACCATTCCGGTTCTCGTCTCGAACGCCTGGACATCAGCTCATGCCGGCACATTACCTATGAGGCCTTTTCCAACGTCTTTGACGGCAAGAATCAGTATCTTTTCCTTAAGGACATCAACGTCTCATTTCAGACTAAAATAGATACTTCTATAGTCGCCGGAATGTTCAAGAGCTGCCCGGAATTGATCAAGGTCACGGCGTTTGGCTGTTTTAACGTAATCGACGTAGCTGTGCCGCGGGGTGTTGCTTTGATCGGGGTTCCCAACGCGGGTGACAAGATTGTACAGGAAGGTGATGTTGATGCGGATCTCTGGTAGGAATTGGTTGCTTGATATTGGCCAGACCTCCACAGTGGTATTCCACGGTCTCGATAGAGCTCTGCTACTTGATCAGCCTCTCCCGGCTGCACATTCTTACAGCTAAGAATTAACAGATCGAAGTGAGGAAAGAATTGAGTATGCTGAATTCACACAACCTCTAACCCGAAACGAGAAATTTCGTCCCCTTCGATTCTAAACGTTATAGCCTTCTTGTTCACGCATGTTTCTACAGTTTTCTCCCACTTTCTCCCTTCCCACTCCTGTCACTTCTGTTCATGTTTCTTTCAGCACCTACAACAAGTGCAATACAATTGCTCAGAGCTACGATATCCCCTCGTTCATCCAATAGAGTGACCTCAAGGTCCATCCGCACATTCCAGATTTCTTCAGACCGTGACCGCGAAAATAATCATTCTACACGTTTGAGTGGAAGGCCTTTCTTGACCTCTAGATTTAGCAAAACTATCGGATACCAAAAGCGGGCCCATTGCGGTCTATCGAGACCTTTTGAGCCCGACTTCAAGCTGGAAGCACCCGTAGCCTCTGACACCTCCCCAGACTCAGATTGTAATCGGCGCAGCTCTTTCTCCAAGTCTGCCTGACCGAATGCCGCCTCTACAATTTGTGGAAACATGTCGGCCACATATCCCAAGCTTTCTTGCGTAACACGCTGCCCGCCTTCGAGGCATCGCCATTGGTCTATCTTAGTCTGCCCAGCCTGGCCCTTGCTTGATAGGTATGTCTTGACATGCCGACCTGCTTTGCGAGAATTGTGGAAGGGCCTATCATACATTGACCGATTGGGCTCGGAACCGTCGCGTAAGGCTTCAGTGGACATAAGCGGTACAGGGGATGGGTGAAGGGGATAGGCTGTCTCGAGCGAAATGCCAGTCTCTGTGTGGAGATTCAATTGTGTAAGGTAGCCTATTCCGCAGCGGGGGCTGGGTCGCCTTGGCTCAAAGAGATGTGAATAGTCGAAGTTCTTCGCCCAAATTTTGATTCAGATACTGTGAATGTTGCTAAGCCGCTGGAAGTGCGCCGGACGAAATTGAGCTGAAGGGCCAAGGTTTGAGGTTGGTTGCACGTCTTGCGCGTCGTTTCGAAGTGCAGTCTTACTACCGATAGGAAGCACGATGTCACATAGCCGCCATGGGGGACGGTTCCAATGCACCAGTCAGAGTGGAAGTGGGCGGAGTATCTCTGGGAACCTATGGTGGTGATTTTTGTGGCTTCGGTAAAGGGGGTGCCCATCTTGGATGAAACGGGGTTTTGTTATCGTATCAGTCAGGTTCGCGTCCTTACTTTTTTCTTGATGCATGCATACGACCGAGAGAGTAACAATCAGATACTTTACGTCACAATACTTTTCATGGCGGCACTAAGTATAGCTCCCTTCGATGATCGAATAAACATCGTCTAGAGAATCAACCGGTGCTAGAGACAGATAGCTTGGTTATACTACGGCTTGTGCAAACCTTGCAAGTTGTACTGTTCGAATGTTATTCAGTGTCTCCGATCCCTCTGGCATCGTCAACCATAGTAATACTACATGATAGGCTCGTGGATGCCTTCGTGGCCACGTGGCATCATTTCATAACTCCAATATCGGGTATTGTTGCTCCAAACCTGCCCAAAAATGCCTTTCCATTCCAAGATGCAAAAGCTCAAACAAAATGCTTTCAAAACAATTGATCTCGGTATTCCAATCGTTCGGTACTTGTCAGTGTCACTTCAGTCTTGACTTTGATACGCCGCGACGGAGTTTGCATCTCTTCCAGGCTGACTTGATCCTCGGGACTCCCACGCTTATTCCGTCCGCCATGGACGTGGATGGTATGGCCCCAAGCCGTACTCGTCTCGTCAGGTCTCTCTTCGAGCCGGGTGAAGCTTCTGAGATCACCGTCTTCGCCCTTGTTGCTGCTCCACATATATCGTGACGAGTTGCCACTGCCGTAATTCTGGGCGCTCTTGTTCCTCGAGCTTCCAAAATATGGACCCTTGTAGGTGTTGCTCACGAGTCGCTTGAACAATGGCCGCAGACTCGGGAGACAGGCGCTTACAACACCCATCGTCGGCTCTGTAGCGGTCCAGATGCCGGCATTGACATAATTCCCTTGATATTCTATTAGACCAAACATTTTGCACTTGGCGCAATACAGATAAACTTACAAGTCAGGTCAGCTTCTTTTAGTCGTGAAAGCACAATGAGTCTAATGATGCTGCAAAGGCAGACGCTGCAGTAGATGTCAGATCTCGGAAAACACAGGATTACGGGGTTTGCTTACAAGCCAGCGACGAAGAAGATGGAGGTCAGCGTAAGCTTCTGGCCTTTTGTAGTCCGCAAGCGCCATAGTAGGGGAATTGGCTTTCGTCACGTCAGCAAGTTGGTGCTTCGTAACGGAGTTTCGTGTCCTACCATAAAGACGATTATAGCGTCCAGGGCGCAGTTGATTCCACCGGGGATTAAGAAGAGTAAGTCCACATTCACGCAGCGTGCGTGAGGTCTGTCCTGGACATCCCAAAACGCGTGTATTGGAACACTGAATGATTCGATTAGCGTGTTGGTCAGGACATGAACTTCAAGAGTCCAGCATACCATTGAAAGATGACAATGAATAGAAAGGAGACTGTAAAGCAAAGAACGACTGCCGTTACTCCAATCAGGACCATCCTAAGCTGGGCAATCGGGAATATTCTCCTGTAAAATGCGAGACTAGTAGGTACAGAGATTAGCACTTTGCTGCACTTCTTCAGGGCCACACAAGACGGTCTCACATTGAAAGTTTGTTGCAGCAAGTCGTTAGAGCAAAAAAGATCTCGAAGACATATAAAGTTCTAAGGAAAACCTCCGTAGCATCTGGCGGCAAAATGTAGATATGCCTGCCGAAGCCCCTTGGAATCGCTATACACATTTTTAGATTCATGATGAGATCTTGCAGAAGCTAGAGACTGACACCATAGATTGATGATTGGTAGGGCGTATGATAGGAGCTGTCCGCACGTCAGTCTGCGCCATAGCGATACCTCCACGGAGAGACAGGTACGAACCAGCGCCAGCACGATCAATAGATCATCCCACTATTTCACGACAAATCGTATCAGCACCACAATTCCAAGATTACCTAGTCTGGAGCGCCAAACCCAGTATCCTGCTCTTGAGATCTTCCTTGACACCACACGAAGAACAACGAAGACAGTAGGTATCACGATGAAGACAATGTTCGCCGACTTTATTCTCTTGCCCTGGTCTGCGTATATATTGAAGCCCGGTTCGCCGATGGGGGGCGCCTGCATGGCCATGGTGAGGGATTGTGCAGTCCACGCGAGACACCCAGGAGGAAAGGTAAAGAGTGTCGGTCAATGCGATCAAGTCGTTCTCATAAGCTTACAGTCGTCATCTGACATGAGAGCAGCGAAAGTCGAGAAAGGATTCGTGTGCTTAGTATAGTCATAAATTGCAGTGAATGGAGGGGCGTTAGCTTGACCAAGGTATCTTAGTCTGGGTGCTACGCCTCCCCGCCGTGCAAGGTGCGTGTTGCATCCTGGCCAAGGCAGGCGTTAGGGTCTCCACAATGAATTAGACATCTTTGAGCAAGTAAGTCATGTCGCAGCTGGGATCTCGAGACATGGGGAAGGTAGTAGTGATGGTTTTGTATGTGAATACTCGAAGGCTGCGGGTCGAAAGGTGTCTGGAGTACTGCCGCAATGAACAGGACTAACGGGGATAATGCCTGAAAGAGATGTATAGCTTATGTCTTACAGATTCGAGTGATGTGATCCGTTGGCACCAGAGCAGGCGGCCAAGGCCTGGATCTGGTGGACGAGCGGGGTGGATGAGTGTGTTTGGTAGCACTGACGGACAGATTTTCATTTGCTCGTTTCCATGGCTACTTAGGTACAGTACCTTGCTTAATCATCTGATCACGCCCGGGTTCCGTGAACGCAGGAACCAGCGAAGCAGCAGGCCCATACGGACCTACGGTACCCTAATTACCCCACAAAGTCCCGCTGCTTGAATCACTTCTAAGCTCTCCGTCTTACATGCGCCGCAGAAGGTAGACTACAAGCTCTTAAAAAGCATGACTTTTTTACGCAATTAAAGGATCTCGGCTCATATCGAACGAGCCTTTGTAAGGTACCTTACGGTTACTTTGCTTTGCCACTTTTGTGTCACACTCGACTGCCGACTTTTAGCCGACCGAGAAACGAGAAACAGAGCATCTGAATTTGTATGTATCTCGACAGTGCTTTCCCTTCCTGAGCAAGGGTGATTTCTGTGAGTACCCATCTCCTCGAGCCAGAAGATGTTTCGCCCCTCCTACATCAGTTAATAAGATCGAGTGTCTGATGTCGAGAGGGTTGCGCATTCTCAGAGTAAGCGTTCTTCGCATCTTTTGGAACGACGTTGGCATGTCTTAAGCCACCCAGGATGATTCGTAGGTCGCGATGAACAATACGCTTCGAATCTGATTCTTGCTGCTCTACCATTTGAGGAAGTGAGCCCCCCGAGTGCGTGGTTGCCCCCACATCCCCCAGTGATCGTCCATTCATGTCTCAGCGTCTTGTAAGATCGTCTTGAAAGCAATTGGGTATACGAGTGCCAAAAGACCTTTCAACAAGAATTACCAGTCAGCTTCTGACTGTAGGTACCTAGATAGATTCATCTTTTCAACTCGGTACTGGTATCTGAATATACATGCACCTTCACACTTGAATTGAGACTGCTATAGCTCACAATATGAGAACGTAGTGCATTCCTGCTCTTTACGCGCTGAAACATTCGCCTGTCGATCTGCTAATGAACTGTCGACCGTCTGGGCTCGGTTCAGCAGAAGTGACATTTCCAACCGGAGGCATTTTACTGGACCCATTCAGGAATTTAGCGGCCAGGTTGTGCGCTATTGATATTCCCCAACGTTCGAGGGCCTTTAGCTATAGGTCCATCTGGAGGTGCCGAACCCTTGCTGGCACAATGTGGAAGGCTGAGCTGATCAGGTCAAGTGAGATTCTAATTCGCTCGTTCTGGCAATGATAGACTTGATCAAGGCTTCAATATTCTCGATACCAAGACATCGAATAATACAAGGAAGCGACAAATTTTTACTCTAGGCGCTATTTTGTTTTGCTAGCTTAGAAGGGGACCGTAAAACCATGTGACAAGAGCCAATTTCATGTTTTTGATTACTAGACGCGCACAACAAGCTGTCCAATAAGGAAGCTCGGTTGCCCTCGACGAATTTGTTACAGCGGAAAGAGAGCGAGTTCTATTCGTACTTACAAATTTTTTGTTCGATACAGAAGCGCGCCGGATGTTGTGGGTCGCCGAAACATTATTATGGCTGGATGCTGCAATTCGAGCTGGGATGCAGAGCAAAAGTTGCCCTCTCTATCATACATTTGTTGTAATAAGCATACACAGCAGGGCACAAGGCTCTCTACCCCATCCTCTCCAACGAACCCACAAGCTCCGGTGCATTGGGGTATAAACATAGTAGAGGCAGAGCTTTTCCACTCCTTCATTCAAGTTGTGCTGAGCCGAAGTACAGTACCGCATATGAAAAATAGATCTCGAAGAAAGACACGGAGTTGAAGAAACCACAAAGAGTCGTATCAAGGCCTCTCTGTTAAACAGGCTTGTCCTGCACTTTGTCGCTGATCAGGACATCTTCAATCCATCCCCACCATTCGTATTCCCACCTGTGACTTTCACAAGGTGCGCCTTGACCTTTGGGTAGACATCCAAGTCCGTATCCACGCCCATCCAGCAATCTAGATGCTCGTTTTCCTGGAATATTACACGTTCATAGTGACCTTCGCCCAAAATGTCCCAGCAGAGCGTTGTAAGATATGTCTGTCAACTCGGGGCTATAGATAGCATTCTCTAACCCAGAGAAGAAGAAGATGGGAACACCTCTGAGGCGTACCAAGTTCTCTGTGGTCACTAGAGTCTCGCCAGCGTTATTCTGAGCATTTCCCACAACACCCATACTCATCAGGTGCTGGAGTGAGGTCATCGAAGTGCCACCAAGGAACCTTGAAAGATTCGCGTAGGTGGCCTGATTGAGTCTTGGGTGGCTCCAAAACATGCCGAACTATTTATGGGCGGAAGACGCAAAGTTAAGAGAATGGAAGCACGTACCTTCCAAAAACCAATTCACTTCCGTGGCAGATAACAGAATTGCAGATTTCGCCGACACCGCCGAGTACGTAGAACCTCAACGCCTGATTGATTAGTTGCTGGACAATGGTATCATGGTAGCTAAAAGTACACGAGAACCAAGAGCCTGCTAAGACAGTATGTAACTTTGGGAGGGGGATCAGCGATGAAGCTTTTAGCATATTAACCTTTGCACGTTTGGGATGCGTGAAGACACTGGAGGCCCTAACGCCAGCTATCCTATTTAGCAGCGCCATCAAAAGTGCCATAGGACCTTCACTGTGAGCTACAAGGCATGTTTTGTCATCGGACCCTTGCAATTTTCGAATCTCCTCCAGGCCTGCTTTGATGTCAAGCCTGGCGTCGAAGGTGAAGTAGCCTCTCTGAGCGGTCTTAGCCTTTCCCATACAGAGTGTAATCACAAACACTTCGTGACCAGTGCCAGTGAAGTATTCCATCGCATTACGACAGATAGTCGGCAAAGCAAAGATTTAGTGATCAACGCCGCGCCTGGAATAAGAGATACCTTTGCTTCGGTAAGTAGCCAAGCGCCTACTGGGCTCCACATTCTTAGTGTGGTCTGTACCCCGTCAGAAGCGGTGATCTTGATTGTTGTTGCCGAAGGCACTTTGTTGCCAATGTAGCCAGAATAAGAAGCCGAGGGCCATTGAAGAAGGTTGAGAGGCCCAAGGAAGCTCTTAGCAACTCGTTTGGCGAAGCATGAAAACAATTGGCTAGACGATCTTATCTGTTGCAGGAAGCTTTGTCCAGTGGGAGTAAGTGTCAAAGCTTGAGGACCGAAGGTAGCTGGGCGTGTGTGAAGCGTTCCACGAGCAATACTAGCTCCACTGGAACTAGTGAGCGTAATGTAAAGCGTGGAAATAGCCTTCCATATTGCCCGCGGAGGGAACGCGACAGAAGAGTTGAGGACACTGTATCCGTTTAGTGAATTCCATGTTACGGGATATCACTTTTCGAGTTAGCGAGTTGGAGACCATGCATCTTTCAAGTATCCCTTACAAACGTCGGTATCAAAGGCAGGTGCACTCAGATAGATATGGTTGCATCCGAAGACGCAGCTGGATACGAATGGGCTGAAGGCCCACAGAGGTTGAGAACACCTGGAAACAATCAGCGCTCAGTACCTAAATCTCACTTGAGCGACAGCTTATTCACCGTAATTCGTGTCATAATCTATCTCAATGCCATTCTCGTCTGCAACTCCCTCGACCGATCTTTCGGCCAGGGCAGTTATGGTAGCGAAAGGGTTTGCTCCCAATGCCAGTGGTACCACACTCCTGTCCACCACCACTATGATTTTGTGATATTCTTTTCCTTCACCTTTCAAGAGCTGTCCTATGTGGTTGGTAGCCCCGAGAGCTCCCGATCTGTCGCTACTCATGCATGCACTGCCAATCGCATGAACCGTAATCTCGAGAGAAGTAAGCCCTAATCAATATCGCTGTAAGCTCCAATAGAGACATACCTCTGCTTTCTGTCCAAATGCAGCATAGAAGGGACTGTTGATGGAAGTGCCTCCTATGGTGTTTGTGGCGTTTTCAAGAACCTTGTTCAAGTGGGTAACATGGTCGTTGCGTCCCACGCCGAGGAATTGAATATATGGTCTGCCTTTCTTTGATGCCAAGATTGCCTGGTTAACATCATGACTCATTATTAGATAGACTTGGGTCCTCTCTACGCTGCCCCCTTGTACATACGGCCCGAGATGACGGCTTTTGTGGTCGGATAGCAGATGGCGTAGTGGTTCCCGTACACCGAAGTCTTTGGGATAAATTTTCCCTGGTATGGCATCTAATGCCGTTTGGAAGACTTGAGCGAGGGACTCCGGTATTGCTCCTTAATCGAAACAACACCGTCGAGGAGGTTTTCCTGGTCACGGCAGTCAATCACTCCAGTTATGGTGGGTCCAGTCGGCAACTCTGGGACTGGACTAGCCCTGCCAATGGCATTTACTTGGCAGTCCGTATTATACCTGTCATAGGTGTAAGAATAGTGCGGCAGTAATTACTCGTTCCAGGAGTTTCAACCCACCCAAAAGCCAGAATGTCACCATCTCCACTCAATTGGGTCCCAACTCGATCGCTAGTTTGGAGACCAGCCTCTTTGCTTGCATAAGTATTTCAGTGGCTCCAAGGATCCCAGCTCCAAGAATCACAAATCTTTTTGCGCGTGGACCCACATTAGGTCGCTATAGAAGTTCTTTTCGAAAGCATCACGCTTACTGTCGTGCCAGGCGATATAGACAATATTACCTCCACCTTTTGGGTGTGGTTTTACATGACGGACTTCGTATTCGTAGAACCTGTGGATTTACCGTTAGCTTCTATGCGGAGAGAGGATGTAACTGCAATACATCTCTGTGCCCCATTTGCACGCATCGATCAGATAACTTACCAATGTACTCGACTTGCTGCCATCATTGACGCTTGTTGAGTCCATTCCAGTCAAGGTGCTAGCCTGCATTTCGACGCCAGTGCTGTTGGGTCCATCTTCGAAATGAGTGGTCTGTTTCACCCGGTAGAAGTTGTCGGCCGATCCGAGTCTCTTCGCCTGCTCTTCCAAGACCTTCAATTTGGCCAATGTTGGGTAATCCTCTGGGTGAGAGGCTGGTTCAAGTACGGACTCAGCGCGGTCGTAGTCTCTGAGTCATCAATCAGCAATATATTGAACATTTGAATAATCACAATCCAGCATGGGGGACACCTCTTACTAACCTTCGTCCTATAGGCGACCGACCTGGAAAAGGGCAAGGATGGGCTCCCTTAACATTTCATAAGGAGTAGCAAAGAATGAAGCCATAGCGTTCCCAAAAGCGTATTTCTTAGGGAGGGAGTCCGTACACTTAACGAGGCCTGCATCCCTGATTTCTTTCGGCCAATGTTTACTCGCCAAAGTTTGAGGGTCTGCTGGCAGGAATACATTGGCATTTAGAGGACTCGTTCCTCCAAGGCCTTGAGCGTTCATAGGAAGTCAGCACTGCAATTCCACATAGGGCATGTCATATGTCAGTCGACATACAAGAACGCATTCTGCCCTTCACTGACGACCAAATTATAAAGGCCCGTAGGATTTCCATCACTGGACCAATTCCCAGACCCACTATCCCCAATATAGCCTGAGATGTGTACTTGAGGCACTGCTTCCCGGAAAAAGCTTGGATGTTCCCCCGCTAATTCACGGAGAGATTAGATGGAACCCTCCAGGAGTTCTCGTGGGGTCTGAAATTACGCCACTTCCTTTTCAAGCTCCAGCAAGGATACGGGCAACCCTCCACGTGCCATCCTAGAAGCAGCAACATCGCCGCCATACCAAGATCCAATTACGACCACATCATACTCATGCTTCATCAGTTCCACAGGAATTGAGAGCCTTGGAAACGTTTTACCGCTATTAAGACCCAACATTAGCATAAACCCCAGCCCCTAGATTTCTTATCGTTTGGTCATAATTGTCTTCACCCAACATTGTTGGAGGATTTGCTTGTTGGCTAGTGAATGATGAAAAAGGCGAGATGAAGGATATAGGATAAGAAGATTCCGCGATTGACCCACTATCAACAATTTTGGAGTTCTCAGCTGCTACTTGGTGGCCATTGACTGTAGAAGTCGTTTTAGTGAGGTTGACGAGTTACTCTTCGAGATGAGACAATTATAAGGCACGATACCGAAGACATTTCAGGTGGCAACAGAAGTGCATTCAAAGAGAAACTTCCTGATAACTAATACTCAACCTGCTTCTAGGCGTGAGCTTTGGAGGGGTAAGCGCTAGCCTTCAGCCTGCCACAATATGCAGGTGATTTGAAATGTGGACACGTTGTTTATTCTCGAATGGTTATCGATGTCTAATCTCAACAACATGTTCCATTGGCCCCAGGCAGGCCAATAATTGGGGAGAGCAAGGTGATAACGCCAAGTAGGGTCGCGCAAGCTGATTTAGCTGATAACGACCTTTTTCCTTTCGAATGCACGTCTATTAATAGACAGTGGTGGAGGTTGAACAGTTATTTAATTATCTGAACTGTTGTTGCTATCTTAGCGGCTGGGCGTGAGGCCTAACTACCGTAATAGTACCGTATTATTACTATTACCCTCATAGTATGTCTCTTATCATTTTAACTACCTTTATATAATCGTATAAATATATATAAATAAGAATTTTACTATACTCATTTTCTATATAACCTAGAATATTATACTATATTAAGGCTAGATTTTAGTAATTAGAATTCGGGCCAAAGACTATATATATAATATATAATTATTATATTAATCTTATTAGTTAATAACTTAACCGATAAGTTATTAATATTATAATTAAATATATTATTATATAATTAACTAGTTATTTCTAGTTTTTAGAGTTTTTTAAAAATCAATTTTTCTATTAAATAATAAAGATCTTTATTAAATTTATATATTTATTTTTATATTATTATATATACTTTAAATATTATAATTTAATAGTTTTAATCTCTTTAAATCTTTTTAAATAATAATCCGTTAGAGGTATAAAAGTAAATTAAATATAAAATAAATATATTATTAATAGAGATTTTATAAACGAGCTCGAGGACTTTATTATTCATATTAAATTAAGCGATATAAAGTACCGCCGAGGAATTCTTTAAAAATATACGATACTTATAATTATTAAACGCGAAAACGAGTAATTAAAGCGCGAAATCTAAAATTATTTTTATAATATTAAAAACGAGTAATTATTAATTATATTATTGATTATTGATTAATTAATTAATTTATATATTTACTCTAGTAAAACTATTTTATTAATAAGGGAGTTCCGCGAATATTTTCTTAATAGGGTTACTAGTTATCACGGGGTGGACTTTGGTAGGAGTATTATTATAGATATCTACTAAGACGGCGGGCTGAGCCCTAGCGGTAGCCCTATCGAGACTAGGGTGACACTAGGATTCTAGTATATTAGGGCCAAATCCTCCATAGAATAATTAATATCTTTTATACTATATACTATTATATTAACCCTTTATTAAATAGTAGTAACGGCGATACTAACGTAGAATTATACCTCTTCTACATTAGTAAAAACGATTATACTAGTTATAAGTAGTAAAATAACCCCTAAAAAAACGGCCAATATACTCCCTATTAACTACTATATTTAAAATAATTTACTCCGTATCGATAGCGAGTCTTACCTATATTATATTTATTTAGCGCTTCCGTACCGTACTCTACTACCTTGAATAAATACTTGTAAACTCTTTATTAAGTTATTAAAATAACTTATTTAGTACCCTTTTTATTTAGGGTATTTATAATAAATATTAAACTAAGTATTTAGAACGTCTCTTTATTTATTTCTCTTTTATTAATATAACTACTTATCTTAATAAACTACCTATTAGGTAAACGTCTAGCCTAGTAAATATATTACTAATTATATCTCTTACGCTTCCGCTATAGAAAAAGAATACTAGAATACTAGTCTTTTAATACTACTCTTATTATTCGCCTAGTATTACTACTTTTAGTATTTATTATTAATTATTACCCTAGTTATTACCTTAGAAGAAGTTTAACTAAGCCCTACTACGGTTGATTTTACTTTCTATTTATAAGAATTCTTATTATTAAGTAAATATATCTTAAAATAGGTAAAAGTTACTTTTAATATTAGACGAGTAGTTATTTAAATAATTATATAATCTCTTTATCCTCCTATTAAAGTACCCCTTTAATATTTATTAAAAAGGGGCCGGAAAGCGAAGTAATTTAATAATAATCTTTCGGAGTACGCTAAGTTTAAATAGCCTATTATATAACTACCTTAGGTTATAGATAAAACGTTTATAATACTATTTATCGGTATCTTCCGAAGGGATACTAAAGAGCTATATTAATACCTATAAGAGGAATAGTCTTTAGAGGACGAATTTAAAGACGAAGAAACTATAACTCCTCCCGAGCCTAAATAGCCTATTATAAATTCCGAATAAATAATATAATTTATAGAATCGTTAGAAATTTAGGCTTTTATTATTAAGTTAATAGTTAGGATAAAGGAAGGCCCGGTAGGACCTTAAGACTTATTAAGAGTAAATAACTTAGTTAGTTAAAACGGTATTAGTATTAGAGTAAGCGCCTAGAATAAATTAAAACTCGAAGAGATTAAATTCTTCGACCTTAAGGGCGATAAGAAGGATAACCTATTTATTTTAAGAAAGTATACTATATATAAAAATATTTTCGATTTTAAGGATCGCGTTAATGATATAATTAAATAATATAGCGAAGAGGAGGTACGAAAACTTTTATCTTTATATCTTAAAGGAGTAGCCCTTAAATAGTTCTCGAATAAATTAAATATTAATATTAAGGCGTTAATACGTACCTTCGCTAGCCTTAAATAGATAGGTTATTTTATTAAGCGATTTAAAATAAAGACGCTAGAAGCTATATATAAACTTCGTTTTAATAAATATAGATTCGTTTGGGTACGTATTAATAAAACGCCTAAGTAGTATATAAATAAGATATTTAATTTAACTAGGGCCGCCGATATTCCTAGTATATATTAATAAATATTTATAATCTACGATTATATTAGCTCTAATTTTAAGTCTTTTATTAATCCGCTAAAGCCTAGCCTCTTACTAGATAAATTCCTTAATTTATTTAATACTAAGGAAAAAGCTTAACTAGGAATAATACGAAGTAATAGGACGACTAGGCCTCTACCGCCTTTTAAGTTAAAGGGTTTATAGTAAGGCTAATAGAATTATTAATAACCTAACCGGTTCTAGCTATAATAGAACTAGTTACCTTAGGCTACTTTTTATTAATTCATTAATCCGGCCTATTAGAATATATTTAGTATCTCTTAAATATAGTAGTAGCCTCGTTAGATTTAACCGATACCTATTTAATTATAAATTACTAATAATAATATTAGGAATATATCTTTCCCTCCTAAAAATAAGAATCGTCCTAATTTTTAACCGCGCCAAGAAAACCGCGGGCCTATAACCGGTAGTTATAATTTTAATTATTTCGGGTAATAGTAAATACCCTCTAGGCGTATAATTATTTATTATAAAACCGAGGTATAAAAGAATTATTCTTTAGAAGATAATACTATAGAGTAATAAATAAAAGAGTAATCCACGCCTAATATTAATTACGTTAATAAATAGGGTCAGGATTAATAGTAAAAGGATTATTATAATAAATAAAATAAAATAGCCGGTTACTAGGTAACTATTATCGATTCGCTTAAATAAATCGAGTACCGTATTTATAAGGAGTCGTTCTCTTTTAAAAACGTATTATATATATACTTTAGAAGTTAAAATTTAGGTAGGAACCCTATTAAAGCCTCCTACCCTAGACGTTTAATTATAAATATTATTTAGAAGAGTAAGTAATCTTTAATAATAAACGAGAATACGGAAGCCTATTATTAGGTTAAAACGAATAACGAATTATTAAAATAAAAGACTATTATTAAATTAAACTACGACTTATCTAAGAATACGGGAATAAGATAAGCGTTTAGGAAGTACTAGTATACCGGTATTCGGGTCGGCCTAGACCTTAAAATTAAAATAGAAAAGAGTTATAAAGATACTAGTTATAAAGTAATTATCGCCGACTATAAATTTATAGTATATTTCCTTCTAAAAGCTAGAATTCGTACTATAATAACCCTACTCTAAATTACCGGTATTAATACTAACCGCTATATTATTTCTAAATATATCGTTACCTCCTTATACTTCCCCGGGAAAGATAAAAACGGTAATAAAGTAATAACCGAAATCGCCTTTAAGGAAGTCTATATTATGGATAATTTTAAAATAGGTATATTTATTAATATAGACGTTATGGCCCCTAAAGGAATTAATATACTAGTATCTTGTTAAATAACCCGTATCGGTAGCTATAATATAGAGTACCTTATTAATGTCTATTTAAGGGGTATAAGGATGAACCGGTTAATATATACTATAAAAATAAGGGTTATCCCTCTATAAGTTACGGTAATTATCGAAATCTATAAATTCAATCTACTAGTACGAGACTATTTCTTTAAACCGGTAGATATTAACCTATACCTCTTTACCGAAATCGTTAACGATAGGATAAAATTAGTATTTATAAAGAATAAGACGGATAAATACGTTAAAATCCCTAGGAATATGAAACTAGGCCAAATAGTCGAGGTTTAATTTAATAACTACTATAGTATTATTATAAACGATAACGACGTTCGTAAACTCGTTATACGAAGGCCTCCTTAGGAGTATAAAGAAGCTTTTATTAAGAATACTTTTAATAATATAATTACTACTAATACTAGTTTATTACTTCTTAAATAACTTTTAAGGGGTAAAGATATAGAGAATTTAACTAATTCCCGGCCTTCTATATTATTAATAGAGGTAATTACTTCGGTAAAGAATAGTATCCTCTTAAATAGTATTATTATTTATAGTAAATAACCGGAGCTAGTAAAGGTTATTAATTAATTCCTTATACTTTAGGTAGAAAGAGGCTTTATTAATATTCTAGAAAACGAATAAATACGTATATTACTTCGCGCCGACTAGGAAAATAAAGTACCTAAAACGGTATATATTTATCCTATAAGAAATAAGAGCCGGAAGATTATTAACGAAATCTTTAATAAACTATATATTTAGGAACGGTTTAAATAAACGATATAAACCACTTTATTTAGCTTCCTAGTCTTCGTTATTTAAATTATAAAATTAGACGGTACTAAGAAGGGCCGTACCGTTATTAATATTCGAGGTTTAAATATTATAATTATAATAGATATCTACTATTTACCTCTATAGAATAATATAATTAGCGCCGTTAAGAGTTATCGTTAAATTACCGTTATCGACGCGGCCAGTTTCTTCTATTAATAGCGAGTATACTTTAAGAATAAATATAAACTCACCGTCGTATTATACCGCGGCCAAGAGACTTTTAATATTATAGTAATAGGATTTAAGAACTCGCCTACGTATATATAACGATAAATAAACCGGATCCTACGTATCTATAAGGTATTCGCCCGAGTATATATTAATAACGTTATAATATTCTCTTAAACCCTCGAGGATTATATTTAATACCTATATACGGTATTTTTCTTATTCGCTAAATTTAATATTTTAGTTAACCCTAAGAAAGCGTTTATCGGTTATTTATTAATTATACTACTTAGCTAGAAAATTAATTTATTCGGGTTATTAACTTCTAAAGAAAAGTTTATAATTATTAAATAACTAATTTTCCCTTAAACGTTAATAGTACTTAAAACGTACCTAGGAATAACTAGTTAATTAAAAGATTATATTAAAGATTATACTACTCTAGCTAGGCCTTTATAAGATAAGAAAACCGCGTTATTAAATAAAATATTACTTATAGGCGCTTAACGATAAGAATATATTAAGAAGATTAATTTTAAATCACCTTCCCTATAAGAGATCCGTTCGTTTAAAGTTATTTAGAATACCCTTTCTAAACCTTTCTTTCTATACTACTTCGACGATAAAAAGGAACTATTTATCGACTTTAATACTAGTAAGGAATTCGGTTACGGGGTTATAATTTATTATATTATAAAAAAATTAAAAGGCCCTTATCCCGACCGGAAGTAAATTTAATTTATTCTTTTTCTTAACCGACTCTTTAAGGATATAGAAATACGCTATTAACCTATTAAAATAGAACTAGTAGGAATAATATAGGTACTTATTAAGGTTAAGTATATAGTCGAATTAACTCTTAAAATAATCGTCTATATTAATTATAGAGCTACGCTTAGTATAATTAAATAAATAAATATAACTACCTTATCTACGATAAAGACTAATTTACGTATCGTACGGGCCTTAGATTATATTTAGTATTTTTAAAATATAAAGATCCGTTATAAGCCTAGCGCTAAATATATAGTACTAGATACTCTATCCCGACTATAGTAGAAGAACGTAGTTAAAGACTTTTTAGAAGGCGAGTTAAATATACTCTAGGTATATATATATAAGGTCTATATACTAGTAGAAATAAATATATAGTTTAAGTAAGAATTACTTTAAGAGTATTAGAATAACGACTTTTAAGCTAAAATAAATTATATATTTAATTATAACGTAGAAACTAATAAGGATACCGTAGATCTTCTTTTTTCGAAGGGGAATAACGGTTTAATATAATATACCGATAATTTGGTTATTAATCGAGTATATATACCGGAGCGCCTATATATACCTTCCTTATATATTAAAGCTTTATTTAACGTCGTATATTCTAACTCGTATATAAGAAGATATAAATACTATAAAATAATAATTAGGTATTAATATATATATAAATTAAATAAAAAGCTAGGAGAGTATTTACGATATTATTTATAATATTAACTCTTCGGTACTCCTAGGTATAAGCCTTATAAAGTACTATAGTTTATTCTTATACCGCCCTCTTCTTTTTATATAATTTCTATCGATTTTATCCTAACCTTACCCCTTTCCTAGGAAGGATTCGATAATATTATAATTATTATATATAAATTTTCTTAAAAGGTAACCGCGATTCTAGGAAAATTAATATAAAAGGTAGAATAATAAATAGATATACTTTTACGTCGCTTATATTTAGTAGACTAAGATATTCCGAAAGTTATTCTTTCCGACCGCGATTATAAATTTATAAATACCCTATAGAAGGCTTTATTCGATAAGTTTAAAGTAAATTTAATATTTTCTACTACCTATTATCTATAAATGGATAGATTAAGCGAGCGTATAAATTAAATTATTAAAATTATATTACGATTCTAGATCGTTACTTTATAAAACCTTAAAGCCTAGGAAGAGGTATTACTTTTTATAATTATATAATATAATAATACGTTTTCCTAGCCTATTAACTATACCCTAAATAAAGGAGCTTTTAGTTTTACCGTTAATAACGCGTTAGACCTAGGAAGTTAAGAGAATAACGTTTTACTAAAGGAGTTAGTATATATTTAAACTTCGGATATAATTACCTATATTTAAATATACGATAATTATTTCTTAACTAAATAGTATACTTATATAGGAAAGAGCTTCGGATAATATAAGAATTATATAATTATTTAGCCGAATCGGGACTAGCTCCGCGTTAAAATAATTTTAATTCTAAAAGTACCGTTAAACGATTTTTACCTAGATCTGGCCTAGATCTAGCCTAGATTTATACTAAGACCTTATTTTATTAATATATATTTAGGGCCCTAGTCCTTTAATATTAATACTCTTATAACGCTATATATATACGCCCCTATTTTATTAATACTATGACTCCTACCGCTAGTTACCTACGTTATCCTTATACCTCCCTATCGCCTTACCTCGTTATCGCGATTTTAATACTAAGTTTTACGGCTCTACGTTAAGCTTTAAGGCTCTACGGGCCTACCCGTAATTAGTCGATAGTTTAGAATATATACTACTTACTTATTTACTTCTATATATAGACGTTATTTACGTTATTATTAACGATACCCTATATAAGCGTATTAACGAGGGCGTTAATTTCTTTTTTTTAAATTAGGCGATCTATTATAGGGTAGACTTTAGTAGGAATATTATTATAAATATCTACTAAGACGGCGGGCTGAGCCCTAGCGCTAGCCCTATCGAGACTAGGGTGATATTAGGATTCTAGTATATCAGGGCCAAATCCTCTATAGAATAATCAATATCTTTTATACTATATACTATTATATTAACCCCTTGTTACTAGCGGCGCCTATTAACTATTAAAGAAACCTCGTCGGTTAAAAACTCTAATTTATTAATAATTTATTTCCTCTTTTTACTAGTTAGTAGCCGATAATTATAATTATTTTAAAATATTATTTATCTTTCCCTCCGTTTCCTTTTTATTTTTATTTTAGATTTTATTTATTTATTTTATAAATTTATAAGTTACTTTATTATAAATTTATTAAATAATCGATATTTACGGCTCTCCGGCCGGCGACTTCTTTCTTTTTTTCCTCTTCTTTATAAGTTTAAATATATCGTTAAATCCTAGTAGTAATTTAAATTATATTAATTATTTTTTAATAAAAGAGAATTAACCGAGCTATTTTATTTTTATTATCTACCGCGCGGTTATATATATATTTTAGGCCTATATTAATATCTTCTTAAAATCGTATATATATATTTATTTTATTAGCTCCGTTTTATCCCTAGCTAGTTTCGGGTAAAATAATAATATATACTTTATACTCTATTTCCTTTATTTATACTAGTAGTTAATACTATAAATTATAAATATTTTTATTCAGTATAAAAACTTATTTAATCCGATTTTACCGTATTTTAATTATATTATTATAAAGTTTTTAATCTTTTTTAGTTAATTATAATAATCGAACTAATCCCCGAATAAATCTCTTTTTTAAACCGGGTTAATAATCTATATAAAAATCGTTATTTTATAACTCTTTTATTTAGTTAGTTATTATTAACGGGCCTAGTTTTTTACTCTTTAGTCGATAACCTTAATATTATAATATTCTTCGATATTTTCGATTAAATTTATCTAGTTTTTTCTCCTCTTTATAATTATAACTACTTTATATTATTCTTTAAATCCTAGGACGCGAAATATTTAGATTTCTTTTTTTATCGACGATATCGGAGGTATTTATTATTATTTATTTTCTTTATACTAGAGTTTATTCTAAATTTATATATTTTTTATAATCGTAATTAAATAGGTCCCCCGATTTATTTAATATCGTATTACTAGGCGGTCTAACTAGAGGTCGATTAACGCGATTATTAATTTAATTTTAAATACTAGAATTAAAGTAGTTTTAAATACTCCTAAAACTATTTTAAAATAATTATTCTAGATAATTATTAATATCTTTATATATTCCTTTATAGCCTCCGTCGTTTCTTTTAATTAATATTATATCGGAGTCGTAAATATTAATATTAGTTTAATTACTATATTATATACCGTCCTATACTTCGCGAAGGTAGCGCTTTATATCGAATTAATTAGGTATTTTATAGCGCGGCTTTAGTTAGTCGCCCTAGCCTTAATCTAGACTAGGTATAATCTTTATTTTAATTTTAAATCGACGTATAATCTTAAAACTTTAATATTTATTTTCATCGGCAAATCTCAAAAACTCCTACCAAAACCTGAGTTGCCGCCCGCGCGGATAGGGCTGGCAGCGTCCTGTCAGTAACTTTTCTGAGTAAAAGTTACTGACAGGACGCTGCTAGTAACCCTAATTTGCGGATAGGGCTGCCAGCGTCCTGTTAGTAGGTTCAGTAAATTAGGGGTCCAGGCAGGTTACTTTCAGTAGGTTTAGTAACTCCGGGTTAATTTCAGCCGGATTAGCAACTTCAGTAACTTATATATACCGTTAGTATACTGACAGCAGCTCAGCCCTATGATAGGGCTGAAGTAAATGAAGTTCTATGATCGACGCCATTAACGGTAGCGACCCTCAGCGACGACTACCAACGCCAGCGACCTACCGGGCCCGGAATAATAAGTTTTGGCGAAAGTTCTCGCGGGGGCGTCACCCAGGCACATCCGGGGAGTGTGCGCACATGAATTCCAAGGCATGTCGCATGCCATGGCGCATGCCTTGGCGCATGCCATGATTGCGCATGCCATGATTGCGCATGCCATGATTGCGCATGCCATGATTGCGCATGCCATGATTGCGCATGCCATGATTGCGCATGCCATGGGGGGCTTTCGTCTGATGTTTTAGGGGCTGCTGCGGGGGGCGCACATCGCATGCTATTCAGGATACCTTTGCGCACGCCATTGCGCATGCCATGGGGCATACTATGGCCCATACTATGGCCCATATTATGGCGCATGCCAATGCGCATGCTATAGGGCATGTAATGGGCCTATTCGTCTAATATTTAAGTTGCTGACGATTTATCGAGTTGCTGAACCTGCGCTGATCCTACTGAACCTCGGGTCGGTATTTGACATGGAGTTTCAGCGCAAACCCGTAGACGGCTTTCTGACAGGGCTGATAGCGCTTAGAGCATACTGACATTTACTTTTGAGATTTGCCGATGTTAGGTTCGATAATTATATTCTTAAAATTTATTACTATTTCTATATTAAACTTCTTCGGCGTTCGAGATATATAAACTAGCTCGTACTTTTAGGGGGTAAATAATACTTTATAAATAACTATTTATTTTAAATAAATATTATAGGCCCGTTTTAAATTCGTATAATTCTTCTTTATACTCTCGTTATAGGCGAGTAAATAAACGTTATCTACGAAGCCTTTAATTTATACCGGTAGGTTTATTTTAATATACTCCTCGATTAATAATATATTAAAGAATAAAAAGAGTATAGGTAAAATAAACGATTTTTATAGAATACCCGTTATTACCTCTTTTATTATACTCGTTTTTCTTTTAAATATTACGGATATAATTTTATCCGATAGAAAGTTTATTATTTAGTTAATAATTAGGCTCGGAATATCTTTTATTTATAAATTATATAATAGCCTTTTATACAAGACGTTATCGAATACTCCCGTTATATTTAATAATAATAGGTTTACTACCTTTCCCCTCCTATTCCTACTATAGTTTTATATAGTATATATTATATTTATAAAAGTCTTTAGCGCGGTTCTTATTAAATACTTTTATCTAGTCTTTATTTACTATAATAGTAATAATTCGTACTCCTCCGTTATATTATTTAACTTTCTAGAGATAATTACTTCTAGCGCTTTATTAAGCGTATTAAAGAGTATAATAAACCTATATAATTTTAGCTCTAAATAGTCGTATTTTTTTAATTTTTTAAAGATTATTATATTAATTTCTTTAAAGTACCTCGGGTAATATCTTTATTTGAGGTAGGCCTAAAATAAATAAATAATAATATTTATTACTTTCGTTTTTATTATAATTCTTAGGAATTAATTTAAGATTCTAGTTATTTTTAATACTTTATCGGTAGTTAGGTATTATATTATTTTATATATTTTTATTTTAATTATCTCCTAGTTTATTTTAACGGGCTTTAAATATCTTATTCTATTAATATTATTTAAGTCTACCGTCCGTAGAGGGGGAAATAATATTTTTTATAAGACTTTTATTTTACCCTCGAAGTCTTTAGTTTTTCCTCCTTTATTATTTTTAATAATTAGGAATTAAGAAAGTTTTTTAAAATAATTATTTTTCTCTCTTTTTTATTTTACGAGCTTTTATACTCCCGTCGACTTTAATAAAACTTTATATATACTCTCCTATTAATAAAATATTTTCGTTCTTTGAATTATATTTTTTTTTTATTATTTACCGTATCTAGGGCCTCCTCCGTCCGGGTATTTTAACTTTATTTATACTCCTTTATATATTCTTTTACTTTTAATATAATATTAATATAATAAGAGTTCTAGTAGGATTTAACTCCTTAATATAAACGGGTTTATTAAATTATAAACTCGATAATTTTTTAGAAGCCTTTTATTATTTTATTTAAATATTAATTAATATTTTTTTTACTTTCGAGCTTTAGCCTCTTTAATATCCAATAAAGAAACTTTATATCTTATTATATTTCTTTTTAAGTAGTATTATCCTTAATTTTTTTTTAGGTATACCGAGTATATAATATTACTCTTTTTTAAATTTACTCGAATTCTATTACTATTAACCTATAATCGGAGTTATAGTATAAGTCTTCGCGGATTATAAAGTTATTTATAACCTAATATACTCCTTTTATAAAGAATAATAGATTAATTATATTTTCGTATCCTCGGGCTTTTTATATAATAGATATTTTTAATAATTTTAATTTTATTTCCCTCGACTTTATTATTCTTAAAAAATAGTTAATTATAATATAATATATATATCGCCTAGTATTATTCTAGTTAGGGTAATAGAGGTTAAAATTTTTCAAAAAGATATATTCGTTTTCCTCCGTTAACGCTTCCTTTAATAATAATAATATTAACGGACTATTAATTAAAGTATACTATATCGGTAATAAATTATATATATTATAGATTTATACCTCTTTATAATAGGGGATTCCTCGATTAATAACCTCCTTCTTTTTAATTTTATCCGACCGAGATTCCTTTTTATTTCTTCGCTCGTTTAATATAATTCTTATAAAGTATAAATCGCCTTTATAGTAGATTAGTTCTTAACTACCCGTATTAATCCTTTTATTTATATAGAAATATATACGGGCCTTTAGGTCTCCCTTATATATTAAATAGAAATAATTAATACTATTATTATATAGCGCCTAGGTAGTAGGATTCTAACTAGGCTCTTAAATAATTATAATATCGATATTTTTAATTTATTCGTTTTAAAGTAACCTTATTATTAACTTTAACTTTTTCTTAATATTATATTATATAACTTTAAATTAGGTACTATAATTTATTATATATTAATATTATATTCGTAAATTCCTCGTTTATTTCTTAGTTATTTAATAGTATTAATTCTAGTCGAATTTTCGTTTAATTAATCGAACGTCGTTATTAAAAAGTTATTTAGGGCTTAAAGAATTATTTACCTAGATATTATTATTAATTTATTATTTTATCTCGGCCTCCTTATTTTCCTAGATATAATAACCGTATTTTAGATTTTATTAATTATATCCGTTATCGCCTTCTTCTTCCTTATACCCTTAGTTAATATAAATATAAATTTATCGCTAGTTAATTATACCTAGGAGTTTAGGGTTATTATTGGTAAGAATATAGTATTAACGAAATAAGACACGCAAGAATTGCAGTGTCAACGAAATAAAATAGTGGTTAAGATTCAGTCTCAGTGTATTATGTATTTCTTCTTCTATCTAGTAGTACGAATAAGCTACTATCTTATACTAAGGTACTAGCTCTTATACTAAGGTACTAGTAATTATAATAGTTATCTTTATAGGTAAAGGCCTTACGTCCTCGAGGCCTCGAAATAAAAGTATAAACGAGAATAAGCGCTATAATCGTTAATATAGTTTATTCTCTATTACCTCGACTTAAAACTACTATAAGCGTACCGTATTAATAGGAAGACGACGACGTTTTTGCCTAAAGTCGTCGAGACGGAGATTAGCCGTTAGGCTATAAATACTAGATAGAGGAGTATCCGTAGTTTTTAATATATTTGTCGTGGTACCTAGCTAGGGTTCTTGGTTATCGGTAATTAAAACGTCGGTAATAGGGCGTTCGTTATAACCGATAATAGTCGTAGTAGTTTATATAGCCTTATTATCGGTAATAGCTTTAATAACGGTGCGATCGTTATAATCTAAGGTAGTCTGCGCGGCTATACCGAATTAATTATATAGTTTGTCGCTCTCTTTAATAAGTTTACCGCTTAATACGATATCGGTAGTTATCTATTATTTAAATTTCTCTTGATTACGTACTCGTTCTAAAGCCGGATATCTTTTAATTAGTGAGTTTATACTTATATTAATATTAGCTAAGAGATTATTAGCGAAGTCTTTAATACCGTTAATATTCTTAACTCTTTAGATTAGTTTTACCTACTTACTTCTAGCTAATTAATCTTTAGGTATTTCGATTTCTACGGAATCGAAAAAACCTTATAGTAAGTAATCGACCCTGTATTAATTTAAAAGGCGGGTACGGTATTAAATAAAAGTAGTATAAAAGACTTCTAGGATTAATAAAATACGGACTATTTTATTATTAACTTTAATGATAAGGCTTTCTAAGAAATCTACGTAGTTACGTAAAATAGTATTATTATTTTCTAGGAGGTTATTTCTGGCTACTAGCGCGTTTATACGGTTTTCGGATTTAGCGAATACCTTTTTAGCGATCTCGACTAGGGATTCCCCTTTAGTATTATCGCTTAAATCCTCCGACGATATAGAAATATCCTTAATCTCCCCTTCTATTTTTAACGGCTTAGCTTATTTATTAGGTTTTATTTTCTTCGAGCGCTTTATTCCTAAACCGATTACGTTCGCTCCCGTAGCCTTAAATAAGAAAACTTATTTTATTATACCCTTTTTATTTATAGTAGGGCTAGTACGGTACGTATTATCTATTATAAAAAGTGGTTCTTCGACGTCCGTAGTAAATTAAGCGCTTAGGTAAGGAGTAATACTTCCCGATTAATAATATATTAGCTCCGTAATCTGGTTCCTATTAATTTACGATAACGTAGAACCATCTTTTATTAAAGGCGGTGCGATCGTTAACGATTTACTCGCTATCGTAGAAATACCTACTATTATCTGCGCTAAAGGGGCTTTTTTCGTATTTAAATTAATTAAGGTTTTATCCTATTTAATTTTCTCCGCTACGCGCTTTACTCTCTTTTATTTAGAGCTTTTAGATATAGTAGAAGAAGAAATAATTTATTTAGAAGCGTCGGTTATAAGGAAAATCGAAGTCTAAAACGTAATTTAAGGTGTAGTTAAGAAATCTTCTTTACCGATTTCGACCTATTATCTTATGGCCGTGGGTACCGTAATTTTCTTATTTATCCGCTTCTTCGAGGGCGTAGATAAGGTAGCCGTAATTTTCCGCTTTAAAGAATTTACGGCTTTAGCTTCGGTGGCGACTTTTACTTTAAATATTTCCCTAGTTTTATCTAACTCTTCTAGTTATATAATTAGGTCGCCGGATATTTATATAGTTCCGGTACGCTTCTTCTAACGTTCCTGCGCCTCGATACTAAGTGATTTAATATTAGCTAGCTAAAAATCGTTATTATCGATTAATTTTACGAGGGAGGTTATCTTTAAAGTCGACTTCTTCGGTAGGAATAATTTCGTTATTAATTCCTTTAAAGACTTCTTCGAAACCGAAAGCTTTTTTTCTACTTCGGACTCGCTCTCGTCGCTCTCGTTATTTTTATTAGGCTTTTTAGATATCGATTTCTCCTATATTAAGGGCTTCTTCGAAGCCGTAAACTTCGTTACCTTCGGGCCCTTTTTATCTAGTTTCTTCGACGGCGTCGAGAGCTCCTTTACTTTTATTATCTCGTCCGCCGAGAGATAATTATATCCTTCTACGAAGATATATCGGCTATATTTCCCCCCTTTTATTAAAATTAATTAATCTAGTTTCTATAATGAGTTCCCTTTATCCCCGTATAATTAAGTATAATTAAAAATAATCGTATATTTCATATAATTATCCCTTATTAATCGTATCGTAGCTAGCTACCCGTTATTCACCTATTTAGGTTATAGGCTATTTCTCGAGTTAAATACCTTTAGCTAGTTCTTAAATCGCGTATTTAAGGAAATCTTATCATATTAAATAACTAACCCGGCCTATAATAAAGAAAGATATTTACCCGCTAGTAACTAGGTGTCTTTATCTTCCGTTACGTTATATACGAGTTTATTATACGGTAAATCCTTAACTTCTTCGCTATCGACTCTATCGTCGACTTCGTCTTTAATAACCTATTCGTTATTTACTTTATCGCTCTATTTAGAAGTAGAAGCGCTAGACTTTTTATCCTCGTTATTATTCGCTACCTTAATTAGTTTAGTTTTAGTTATTTTCGCTACTTTCTTTACCTTTATTTTATTAATTTTTAGGGCTAGCTTCTTCGTAGCCTTTCCCGAACGTAATTTAATTATATTATAATTAAAAACTTATTAAAACGAAGATATCGTGTTATACTCGATAGGGGCGAGCGATATAAATAAGTAATTAATTTTAGGATTAAAAGAGGAAAGATATATTAATACTATTTAACGTATAAGATACTATAGCTAAGTAATACGATAGCGGTAGTATTTATTAATCGTATCGAGCGAGAAAAAAACGACTTATTATTATTTAAGTAAGTTAGAAATACCGTGTTAATATGGCGGGGCTACTAAGAAATTCGTTACTATTAAATAATAAAATTATCGTCGCGTAATAAAGCGAAAATAAAATAAAGATTAGTAAATAAATAGAGTAATATCGTCCCTTAAACCACCTACGTGGTTTATAGCGACTTTATATTATAGTCGCTGATTACGCCCTCTACGTTTCTAAGATCCTAGTTACTATACTATATATTCTAGTAGGGCCCCTAGCCCTTCCACTTAACTAGGTATTATACTACTAACTTTTTTCCTCGTCCTAGAAGCTTCCTTATCCTTTTATCTAAAATACGTTTTATTTTAAAGTAATCACTTATATCTTTATTATTATTATCGAGAATAGTAGCCTACCCGACCTCCCGAGGACGGCTATATAGATCCCCTCCTGGCGGATGCCGTTGCTACTAAATAGTAAGAATGTAGTGTTAACGAAACAAGACACGTAAGAATTGCAGTGTCAACGAAATAAAACAGTGGTCAAGATTCAGTCTTAGTGTATTATGTGTTTCTTCTTCTATCTAGCGGTACGAATAAGCTACTATCTTATGCCAAGGCACTAGCTCTTATGCCAAGGTACTAGCAATTATAATAATTATCCTCGGTAATACCGCGAATTATTTAAGTTTATTTTTTAATTTTTATTAAATTCGGTATATCTCCTTTTACTTAACTAGGTATACTTTACTCTAGGATTTATAACGTTTAAAATAAACCGTATAGCGCTTTTCCTTCGAGCTTTTAGTATTATATTTATATAATTAATAAAGTTCTATATATATCTCGTATTTAGGCTAGTATTTATAAATTAGAGTTATATAACCGTACCCTTAATAGTTAAAATATTATCTCGGGTTATTTATTCTCTTTTATCTTTTATATAATAATAGTTATTCGCTTTCTAGGAACCCGTCCGTTACTAGTTTATTTATTATATCTAGGTCCGGGATTTTAAGAAGAAGTATTAAATACTTTTTTTTATAATTATATTCGTCTAGTTTAAAGGCGAATTCTAATTATTTTATATTTACGATATTTAATCCCGGGTATAGTTTATAGTTATTTTTCCTTAATATCTTTATTATTATTTTTTAATTATTTATATCGACGGCCTCCTTCCTTATACTATATATTACTACTATATAGATTTATTTTAATACTCTCGCCGAGGGGTTAATATTTTTTATTTATTTAATTATTTTCTTTAGTTTTTACCTTACCTCTATCGTTATATAGTATAGAACGAAGTTATTTTTTATTATTTATTTTATTTTAATAATCGACTCCGCTACTAAGTAAACTCCGTTTTAGAATATTTTAATTAATTAAGAATTAATTACTTTCCTAAATTATCCTCTAGCTTTAATATTATTTATTTTAATTATTAATTACTTCGCTTTCGCGTTAATTGTTATTATCGGGGGAGAGGGGTTCGTTTCGGTTATATATCTCGATAAAATAAATATATATCTACGGGTAATATTAACCTAGCTTTATATTAATAGCGTAGGTATACTCCTCGCCTTAAATTTTTAGATCTTTTATTTTAGCGAGTTTATTTAGGCCTCTTAAAGTCTACGCTCTTCTACCGATTTTTATATATAATTAAAGATTATCCTTAATATAATCTATATTAATTATAGCCCGTAGTATATTATTTATTATACCTCTTTATATTCTATATCTTTTATAACCTTTATTATAATTATTATTAATTTTTTTTAAACCCTCTTTATACCCTCTCGTTTAATTATTAATCTTATTTTATTATTATAATATCTTCGTTATATTAAAACGCGCTAGTAGCCTACTTTTTATTTTAATATTTTAATTTTATCTCTAGTACCTTTATTCTCTTTTATCTTAATTAATTTCGTAACCCTTTAAGGTAGTGAAATCCTATTGGCCTAGCTTTCGTCTTATCTTTTTCTTTTCGTATTATCGGTATAGGTATCTAGAATTTACTTTATTATTTATTATTATACCTAGAGATTTACCCCTAATAGTATCCGAAAATAATTCGACGGTTAATTATAATAAATATAATTTAGTAATATAATAAGAGAATTTATATTTTAATAAACTCTAAAACTTCTATAAAAAAAATATAAAACTACCGCGATTAGATTTATAATACGGAAACTATTTTTTATTCTACGATATATAACTTTTCGATAAATAATAAAAAGATATTATATATAATTTTTATATTAAAAGACTATATTAAAGATATCTAGGATAATTATAAAAATAATTATTTAATAGAGAGTATATATAAAAGTATAAATAACTTCGAGAATTTTAATTTATTTAGAGTATTTAGGCCCGTTTACGAGCGCTAAAAGTACTCGCGGCCGTTTAAGATTCTTAAACTCGCTTATAAAAATATTTATTATTTACGAGTATTTATTAACTATATTAATCGCGTTTATAAATTATATCTTTATAATATTAATATAGCCTAGATTCCTCGTTTTATTTAAATTATTTAAATATATACCGATCTTTATTAAAATATATATAATATTCGATTTTATATTATAAATTAATCGCCTATAACTATTTAGTAGAATTAAATATATAAAATTCATTTTAGATTTCTAACCTAGGTTCTAATTTAGGATATTTATTATTTTTATATTATTATAATTATCGTTAAGAAATTACTTGTTCTAATTTAGGATATTTATTATTTTTATATTATTATAATTATCGTTAAGAAATTACTTTTAATTTTAATATTTCTACCGCCTCTTTAATATTATTAATTTAGATATTTATCCTAGTCGTCTTTTTAAAATTATTAGAGAGTTCTATCTAATATATTAATTAGCGCGGTTAGCGAGTATTTATTATAATATATAAATATTTTCCCCGCGAGCGCTATAACTTTATTAATTTAATAAATTTTCGTTTATTTATCCTATAATTATATTTAAAATATTTCTCTTAATCTCGAGCCCGCGCTTTATTCTTAATAAAAAGGTATATATTTATATAATTTTCACTCTTATTAAAGTCGCGTAGGTATTTATTATATCTATATTATTATTTTAAAAAACGATCTTTCCTCCGATATTAACCGAGAAGTATATTAATAAAATAAAAATTTATAAAAACCTATATTTAAATACGGAGGATAAATTTTAAGAATTATATATTTAGAGAAGACTTTATAAAAGTACCCGCTATAAATAGTATTTATTATAATATTATAATATTTAATTATATAGGCGATATAGTCGAGGATAACGAGTAGAGTATTAAAAGACTAATAATATTATATTTTTTATAACTAGGCGGGAGCTTTAGGCTTTATATAATTAAATATAATTCTATATAATATAATTATTAAATATAAGTAATTACTTTTTATTAGGAAATTCTTAACGGATTTTAAATACTTTATATAATATAATACTCAGCCTAATTTATCGTTATATATTATATTTAATTATATCTTTATTATACTAATTTATAAGTAGAGTTATTTTAAAACTATATTTTTCTTTTTATTAAAATTTAAATAAAAGATCTCTACTCCCGTTTTTTATTTCCTAATTTATAATTTATCTATAAATATAATCTAAATTAGTTTAGTATATTTATTATTTTATTTCCGATAAATTTATATCCTATTTTTTTTATAAACCTACTTCTTATTATATTATATTATTTATCGGTAAATTTTTAAAACTCCTATTAAAACTCTAGTTACCGACTGCGCGGATAGGGTTAGTAGTGTCCTACTAGTAGCCCTAAGTTACGGATAGAGCTAGTAACGTCCTATTAGTAGGTTTAGTAAATTAGGGGCCCGGGTAGCGTCCTATTAATAAATTTAATAACTCGGGGTTATTATCAATAACTTATTAATAAATTTAATAATCTTTATTTACCGATACTATACTCCTAATATAGTTAGTATTTACTATTTATAGATAGTATACTACTAGCCCCGATAGTATATCTAATTTATTAATAATATACTCGAAGTACGTTTAATAAATCAACTATATACTAATCTCTACTAGTATAATATACCTATTATTAAGCTTTAAGTTTAATTATTATTTAATATTTAATATTCACTACTAATATTAATTATAGATTATATTATCGTAACTATCTTTTCCTTTATATTCGTTAGAGTTACTATTATCTATATTTATACCTTAACCTCTACCGCCTCTACTAGTACCTAGTTTAGAGTATTTACGCGAGATATATTTAATCTTCGCGTAGTATTAATAAAACTTCTCCTTTTAATTATCTTACTCCTATTATTATTAATAATATTTATTCTAGTTATAGTAGTATTATTAATAGTAAAGATAATAACGAAGAAAACGTCGACGACGTCGATAATATAACTAGTAGATTAGACGACGATAAATAATTTAACTTCCTAAATAAAAAGTTTATAACGGCCTAAATATAGCCCGGTATTCTCGTTAATAATAATACTTAAAACTTTTATATCTTTATTTTTAGATTATTTTATAAGTTATCTAAAATACCCTAAAAGCGGATAATAATCGTAGAAGATTATAGGATTTTTCGTTATAAAGTATTTTCGTATAACTCTTATCCGACTCGGATATCTATTATATCTAATTTAAATAATTATTATATCCGACTCGGATAATTATCTCGTTCGACTCGAAAAGCTATTTTATCCGACTCGAATAACGGTAGAATATCCTAGAATTTCTATTTATAGGCGTTATAAATATTTAGTTTATTAATATTATTAATAAAATAAATAAATATTAAATTAAAAGACTCGTAAAGTGAGTAATATCCTATTTTTTATAATATTAAGCCCGTAGATATAGCCTCTACTAAGAATATATCGCTATTATCTACCGCGATACTTATTCGGTAATCCTTTCTTAAATAGGATTTTAGTTAGTCTCTTTCTTTTTATATTAAAATATTATTAATATAAACCCCGTTAATAAATACCTTAAAAATAAATAATTTAATTACGAAAATTAAAGTCTTTAACTTATAATACTTAACGATAAATACCGCGTTAATCTTCGCTTCGATATACTTTATAATAAACTTAAAGTTATTACTATCTATATTATACTCCTATAATTAACGTCCTTTAGATTTAACTCCTACTTTCATAGTATTAATAATAGTTATTATCTTCGTAACTATAATCTAGTAAAGAGGAAGTAACGTCGATTTATATTTATAAATTTAAACTTTTACTTAGGCGGTAGATATATAATTAGGCGAAGACACTACTTTACGTAATTAAATTAAAACTATATTCGCTATATTTAGAACCGGATTTTTAACTTTTATTAAATTATTAGTTTTACTACTCTTCGTCTTTATAATTCCGTCTAGTATATAGCCGAATATATCTACTAGTCTCTACGTTATAATAATCGGCTATTAAATATTATTTATTATAGCCGGGATACCCGTTAGGTTATTAATATTATCCGAGTTATTTAAGAATCTTTAAGTCTTTAAAGCCTAGTTAAAGAAGCTATTAATATTATTATATTAATTAAATAAAACGGGTACGGCTCTAAGGCTATTATTAAAGAGAAAGAAATAATATTATCGGTAGATATAACTTCGGTAGTTAGAATATCTTCGGGCTTTTATATTTATTAAATAAAACGGGTATAACTCTAAAGTTATTATCGGAGAAAAAGAAGTAATAATATCGGTAAATATAATTTCGGTAGCTAGAATATCTTTAGGTTTATAAATAACGCCTTTTTTTTTAAAAAAATATATAATTTTATTATTAACTTCCCCTTTACCTAAGGTCTTAACTTTAACGATATAATAAAATATTTACTCTACGACTTCTTTCTTATACTTTAAATTTTAGGGCTCGGTAATAATCTTACTCTCTTTAATCTTAATTCTTTTTATAATATTATTTTAGGCTCGGTAGTAACCTTACCCTCCTTAATTTTAATCTTTTTTATAATATTATTTTAGGCTTAATAATAATTCTACCCTCCTCGGTTTTAATTTTCTTTATAATATTATTTTAAGCTCGGTAATAATCTTACCCTCCTCGGTTTAAATTTTCTTTATAATATTATTTTAGGTTTAATTTTAATTTTCTTTATAATATTATCTTTACCTTAGGTATATACCTTTATAATTTTATTTTTTAGAGTCGCTTTAATAAGGATCCCGGTTTAATATTCGATTTTTTTTTTTATATATAGGACTTTTAAAACCTTTTAATATTAAATAGATTTAATAATAAAGTCTAGATATAAATATATCCTAGATTAATTAATAAATTTTCCTTTTTATATTTAGTTTAGGCTTTAATAATTTCTAAAAATTTTCTATATTTATTAAAAGATTTAATTCTTTTTATAATATTAGGATAGATTCGCTCTAGAAGTTTAATATACGTATCCTAAATAATATTATATACCTCGTTAAAATTAAAGCGTCTAGAGGATATAATATAATTATTCGAATAAAAGACGATTCTTAAAAACTTATTTAATATAAATTATATCGATCCGTATAATCAAATAATATAAGGTTTAATTTATTATTAATATTAATATTAAATTCGGAATTGAACCTAAAGATAGTAATATTCTTTTAATTTAAAGAATTAGGCGTAATTATAAACTCGTTAACTAGTATACTATAAGATTAATTAAATATTAACGGATTTAGTAATTTAAAAATTAATCGCGAGTCGGTTAAAATCTTATGAAATTAGAAAATCTATTTATTCTATTTCTTTTAAAAAGTATTAGTTTAAATACCCTCCTTAATATACTTCTTAATCTATTATTTAAATTTTATTATTTCTTATATAATAACTATTAGAAAGTTTTTATCTAACGGCTTTAATAATTTTTTTAATTTAATATCGATATTTTTTATTTTTTATTAAATCTCGTTAATAATATATAGGAGGCTAAACGAATATTAGTAAATATTTCTAAATAATAATAAATAAGGCTCGTTTACCTTTTCCGAATATAAACGGTTAAATATTTAAAGAGCGCCGATTATAATAAAAAGGTACTAAAATATCTATTATAAATACCGAGTATAATAATATAAGACTTATTCGAGTTAAAAAAGGTATTTTCTTCTCTCCTTATTATAACGTAGTTAACTCGGGTATCCGGATTATTTTTAATAGAATAATACCCGAAATTATAAATTTAACGTTTATTATTAAATATCTAAATTTATTACTAGAGAGACTCGCCCTTTTATATTTAATCGGGCTTTATTAAACCGCCGATTATTCTTCCCTTTACTTTAATCTTTTTTACTAGATTAAAGGCGCTCGAATTAATAAAATCGTTAATTAATATAAAAGTAAAAAGATTAATATAATCCTCTATTTAAATATATTCTTTTATAAGATTTCGTATAAGATTAATTAAATAGGTTTTTATTATAATCTTTAGTTTATTTTTAAAGATACGAGCCGGCCTTTAGGGCCTTTAGTTATTATAGACGTAAATTAATTATTTTTATTCTATCTAAATTTAGGGAGCTTAGTTAGACCTAAGACTATAAATTAATTTCTTTTATTCAAAGACGTATATAAATAAATATAGTTTAATAATTATTAGAAGGTATAAGATAATAATTAATATAATTTATAATTTATAAAGAAGTAAGAAAGTAAAGATTTTAGAAAAAACGAATCTAAATAAATAAATAAATAAAAATAAATAAAATAAAGATCGATAAGAAAATATTTAGTACTAGAGTATTATATATTTAATAAAATAAGGCTCGTTATTATTATAAAGTAAATAATTTAGCTAGATCTCCGAGGCGCCCTATATTCGTTATTAAATAATAAGGATACTATCGTATTATAAATATAAATAGTAATATAAATAATCTAGTTATATTATAATTAGATATAGCGAGTAGTATTATAATATAAATAAATAAAGGGAGATAGATAAAAGGTATATAAACTATTTTTTATTTAAATAATTATATTTCTTTTTAATATTTATTATTCGGTTATATAAAGTCCTTTACTAGCTCCCGGCGTTATTATATTCTTTTAAGATTATTTTTATTAAAGACTCCTAAAAGGTATAATATTCTGATAATAGTTTAATTATACGTACTAGTACTCCCCTAGTATTTAATTTTAAATCTATATTAATAACTTTAATCTTTTATTATATCTTTCGTATTAATTAAATAAAGGAGACGTATATTATATAATTTATAATTAAATAAACCCGTAGACGTTAAATTTATCGAGATATAAAAAATTAAAAAGGAGATTATTAACGTTACTATAAATAATAAAGAGAATATACGATTATTATTAATATTTTAATTTAAGGCTATTTACCCTAGCGGGGGGGTTATAAATATCGAAGAATATTAAAAAATATTTAGTTTAAAGGTAAAGTTCTAGACGTTAAGAGATATCTCGAGGATAAAAATTATTATAAAAAGATTATTATATTAGGGTAAATGTTATAGGAGCGTTAGGGGGCTTGGCGCGCCGGGGTTTAGCGCCGCCCATTACCTAATAATCCTAGCCAGTCTATAATTGCCTCTTTATAGAATAATATACTATTATTTAAACCTCTAACCCTAACGTACTTATTCCCGTAATATATTATTCTATTTTAAATAAGATAATTATCGGCCTTAGGCGGTTTAGCCGATATATCGTCCTCCCTAGTAAAATACCGTAGTACCGTACTACTAAATAATAATATATAACTATTATTAATATCTAGATATTTAGTTACCTCGATATAATTTATAGCTCTTTAAAAAAGAATTAATTAACTAAAAACCACTATAGCTAGTAATATAATTACCGAAAATCCACGACGACCTACTCTAGCACCCTCGTTCGGATAATCGGTATTAATATTATACTACCGGAATAACCCCCTTATTACTTATAGCGTTTATATAAAATATTAAAAAAGGGTTAAAATTAAAGAACCCTTTACCTTTAACCTATACCGATATAAAACGAATTATAATATAATAGATATCCGTCTATAGTATATAGAAGTTAACGACTTCTTTAAACTACGATATATTTATAATCCCCTTATTTAAGCGAAAACCGCTACGGTATACTTTTATTATAAACTAAAAAATTATACCTAGAGACTATATTTAACTAGAGATATTAAGAGTTTCGAGGATTAACTAAAATTATAAACTTAACTAATAAATAATTATAGATTATTAGATATAAAACTAGAAGCTAAACTAGTTATAAAACGCCTAATTATAAAAGTTAATAAGCGAGTCTAGAATTTTATTAATTGATTCGAATCCGTAATAACGGACTTTAAATAAAATAAATTTATTATTTATACTAGCTTCCGCCGGAAGTTAAACTACGAGATATATAATATTATCTACCTACTCTACCCCGGAGCTTAGCTAGATACGTTTATAAGTTTTAAAACCCTAATATAATAAACGGAAAACTATTTTAAGATTAGTAAGTATTCGTAAAACGAATATAACGCCGCGCTAGACTATAAACGAGTAAGGTTCGATTAGAGTATTAATTTAGGTATAAACCCGAACCCTTACCTACCGACGTAGAACCGGAAGTCTTTCTAGAATAGGATAAGTAATAATATATATAACCCCGGTACCTATATTACGGATAAAAAGAAACGCGAATAATATTATATTTAACGAGTAAAAGGAGCCTACCTAAACTACGGTAATTTTAATTATTAGAAGAGAGACCCTAAATACCTTATACCCTTTAAGTTAAAAAACTCTAATTAATTATAATAAAGACTATATCGCGACTACTAGCCTTAGAGCCTATATTAAGAAGCGGCGCCGCCGTATTTACGGCGTTATATTTTTCTAAGGCTAGTATTAATTAAACCTAATATCTTTATAAAAATATCTAGTTATAGTACCCCTATATTAATATAATTATCCGCTCGGAAGGTATAATAGACTGCGGTAGTATAATAAACTTTATATCGAATTCCTTTATTAAATCTCTTAATATATCCTTTATTAATTATATATCCCCCGAGTATTAGGTATTAATAATATAGAAGTTAGTTTCTAAAGGAATAACTACCTCTATTATTTATATATTAGAGTTAACGGTAGTATATTTATAAAGTACCTTTTTAGAGCTATCGATATAAAAGATCGGATTATTTTAGGCCTACTATAACTATAAATAATTAACCCTCTTATCGACTAGAAAATAAAAAAGATAAAGATCCTTAAAAATATTAAAGTACTCTAGCCCTTAGACTTCGTTAACGAAATAAAAATAAATTATTAATTTATCTAGGTATACCTTTTAGACCCTAAAAAGAATAACGCCTTTATAATTATTATACTCCTATAAACTTATATAAATTACGCGGACGTCTTTAGTAAAACTACTAGGGAAATACTACCTCTATACCGTAGAGAGCTAGATTATATAATTAATTTAAAACCGGGTAGGATACCCTCTTTTAAACTATAATATAATTTAACGGAGACTAAACTTAAAGTACTTAAAGACTATATCGACTAGAATTTATAAAGCGGGTTTATTAAGCGGTCCAAATCCCCGGTTAGAGTATTTATACTATTCGTTAAGAAGAAAGACGGCGGACTATAACTTTATATAGACTACCGAGGCCTTAACGTTATTATTATTAAAGATAAATACTTTATTCCCTTTATTAGCCTTATCCTAGACCGCCTAGGAAAAGTATAATAATTTATAAAAATTAACCTTAGAGGCGCCTATAACCTCCTTTATATCCGGAAGGGAGACGAATAAATAACCGCTTTCCGTACTAGATACGGATTATTCGAATACTAGGTTATACCCTTTAATATAGCGAATTTACCCTTAACTTTTTAATCCTATATCGATAAAGCCATATCGGACCTACTAAATAAGTTTATTATTATTTATCTCGATAATATCCTCGTTTATTCGGAGGACCTTATAGAGTATAAAGACTATATTAAATAAGTCCTCGAGCGCCTCCGTAGTATAGGGCTATACGCTAAATTAGAAAAATACGTATTCGGATAAATAACCGTCGAGTACCTCGGATTTATTATATCCTAGGATAGTATAGCGATAAATATTAATAAAGTTACTATAATTTAAAATTAGCCTACTTTATATTATATTAAAGATATATAATCCTTCCTAGGATTTTATAACTTTTATAAATATTTTATTTAAAACTATAATAAAATCGTAACCCTTATAACGGACCTTATTAAATATACCTCCTTCGAGTAGAATAAAGACGCCTAGAATAACTTTAACGAACTCTAAAAAATATTCCTAGGTATATTACTCCTAGTCTAATTTAACTACTCTAAAAAGATTCGCGTAAAGATAAATACTAGTAAATTCGCTATTATAGCGATCCTTTTATAAAAGTATAATGATTTTTATTAATACCTAGTCGCTTTCTACTCTAGAAAATTAAAACTATTAAAATAAAACTATATTATATATAACGGAGAACTCCTAGTTATTTTAGAAGGGTTCCGCGTATAAAGATATTACCTTAAAGGATCCTAAAAGATTATTAAAGTTATTATAAATTATAATAACCTCCGTTACTTCTTAGGAACTAAATTATTTATACGATACTAAGTTTACTAGGTAGAATTCCTCGCGGGGTTTAACTTTATAATAAAGTATTATATAGGAAAAAAGAACCTCGTAGATAACCCTAATAAATACCTAGATTATTAGGATTACCTACCCGGCGAGAGCTATATAATGGCCCCGTTTTTTAAACTCGCGATAATAACCTTAAACGAAGTCCGCGAGGCGGTATTTAATATTTATACCGACCTATAAATATATATAGTAGAAGGAGAGGAAAAGATATTATCCTATACCCTAATCGACGATATTAAAAAGGTATTAAAGAATAATAATATTAAAGATAATAAATACTTCTCCTAAAGAGATAGGCTCCTTTATTATAAAGAATCGCGCCTATATATCCTAAAGAGCCTCCGACTTCGAGTCCTTTAAGCCTTCTATAATAGCTCGATCGCGGGATACTTCGCTAGAGATAAAACTATAATAGTTATAACTTGTTAGTTCTTCTAGCCCGGACTACCTAGCTAGGTAACGGATTACGTTAAGATTTACGAAATATATAACCGAATTAAGCCTAACTACTACACCGAGTATAAAGAATTATTACCGCTACCGGTACCGACTAAAGTATAGTTAGATATTACCGTTAACTTCGTTATTAATTTACTACGGTCTTCGGCGTATAGAAGTAATAATAAATCGGATTATATTATAATTATAGTCGATAGGCTAATAAAAATAATTTACTATATATTATATACTAAAGATATAAACTCTAGATAATTCGTATACCTCTTTATTAAAATAATAATCAGTTATTATAATATACTAGAGAGAATCTATAACGACCGTAAAGTATTATTTACCTCTAGTTTCTAAAGAATACTCTCTATTAGGTTAAGGACCGATTATAAATTCTTTACTAGCTTCTACCTCTAAATGGATAAATAGACGGAGCGTTAGAATTAAATATTAGAATAATATTTAAAATACTTTATTAACTACTTATAAAACAATTAAATAAATTACCTCCCCCTAGTAAAATATATATATAACGTATCCTACTATTTAATAATTAAATACTCTTTATAGTTTAAAGTAAATAGCGGCTACGATTTTATATTATTCTAATTATACCTTTATATAGGGAAGTACTTCTTAACTAGCGTAGAAAAAGTCGTATAAAAAATCGTAGTATTATAGTATAAAATTTTAGTACGAATTTCTAAAGCCTAAGATAAATAGGTTAAATATTACGACTAAAATTATAAAAGAATCGAGTTCGAGGTAGGCGATTTTATTATATTTAAAATTATAAATCTAAAGATAGACCGTCCTAGTAAAAAGCTCGATAATAAGAAACTAGGCCCGTTTAAAATTACTTTCTATATAAATCTATAAATATACCGCCTAAAGCTCTCTAATATTTATAGAATCTACCTAGTTTTCTATATCTACCTCCTTAAACCTTACTATATTAATATTATTCTAAACCGTATCACTCCTCCTTTACTACCTATTAATAAGATTATTAAGAACGGTATAAATAACCGAGAATACTTCGTCGAAGAAATCCTGAAATTTAGATACCGTTACGGTAAATTATAATACCTAGTTAAATAGAGAGGTTATTAAAGTATAGACTCTACTTTATAATAAGCCGCGGTAGATATCGAGAATTCTAGCGAGCTAGTTAACGAATACTACCTCTAGTACCTATTAATATTAGGGCCTAGCGACGAACCCCGATAAAATAAAACTAAACGCTAAAGTAGTTAGGTATACTAGGTCGACGTATTAATAGTACCTATAACTAGGAGTAAGCTAATAATAATATAATATATAATATCTAGAAGTAGATATAAATAGTATAATATATTAAATATAAACTTTATTATATAAAATATAAAGTATATACCGCGCTAGAGTAGCCTAGGCGAACCTATATAAAGTTTATAAACCCGCCTACCCTAATAATAAAGTACCGCCCCTCTATAGAGTATATCTATAAAAGATCTACCCTAATTTATATTAAGATACTAAAGAGTAAAGTAATATAAATAAGAAATATTCAATACTAGCGTAGATTAGATCGTATTATTCCTATTTCTACTTCTATTTCTATTTACTTTTACCTTACTTTTTAATACTCTCCCTATTTAATATTAGCCTATATAATAAATATTAATAATTCCTTTATATTAAATATTAAGGCGCCGTTATTATAAACTAAAGTTAATATCTTCTTAAAATAAATCTAGAGGCGTTATTTATACGAATATAAAATAATTATAAATTAGCTAGTTATAATTATAGCGAAACGAATCTAGAATCTAATTTCAGGTGTATACCTTTTCTAAATCGCCTACTTACTTTATTAATTCCTTAATCTTTAATCTAGAATAGTTCTTTATTATATTTACCCTTTCTATCTCGCTAACCCCTACGACGCGGCTTTCGACTATTTTAATTAGAAATTCCTTTATATACTACGCTACTATCTTACTCTTTTAATTAATATTAACTCGGACCTTAAGCTCCTCGCTAGCGTAAGAGATATAAAGATTCAGATCTTTACGGTATACTAGAAAATAGTAAATAAGAATAACGGAAAGATTAACGACTAGGTAGTTATAAATATTAACGAGGATAAATATAAATAGTAGCCCGGCGTAATAGTTAGTAATAGTTATAAAAACTAGTTTTACTAGAACCCCGACGAGGTAATAATAACTAAGGTACGCTAGAACGCTAATATATTTAACGCGGATTTAGTCGCCTTTAACGTAGAGATAAAAAGCGTTATCCTTCTATACTAAATTAAACTATACGACGTAGCGCTCGGACTAATTATAGAGCTCGGCTTTTCTAAATAGTTTCGGTCCGTAAACTAGTTATTAAACTTTAATATTAATAGAGAACCCTATAAGAGTAGCCTAAATTATATAAACTATAAAAACGCCTAGTTAATTAATAGCCGCGTTATTAATTATAGAGGGTAAGTTTTTTACGGAAATTTCCCCGAACTAGTATAAAATAAAGATACTTTCTTTTTCGAAGTAAAAATAAATATACGCGTTAACCTAAATATTATTAATAAAGCCTCTTTAACTAAAGGTATTATACTAGTAACGGGAGCTACCTCTTTACGATATACCTTATACTTAAGAACTACCTTTTTATAATATATAGTAGAAAATATCTCTTTATAATATACCTTATTACCCTAACTCCCCCTAATAAATAAAAAGAAAAAGACGTCTATATTAACCTAAAAGGATACCGCTATAAAGGACGTATAAAATATTATTATAAAAAATACTATTATACTAGAAGACCCCGCCGACCCCGTCGTATTAACTATAAACTTTATTTAGCGCTAGGAGCTATTTAATAACGAGGAAGAAATCGTAGAAGTTATAAAGAAAAAACCTACGCACCCCTCTAGCTTAATATACTAGGATATAGTATTAACGATAGGAGAGAAGATAGTATACCTAATATTAACCGGCGAGAGCCTCGATTATATAATCTAGCGTTACGAGGTAGAAATAACGGCTACGGTAAACGAGTTAAAAAACGTAATTAATTTATTTAATAACGACGACGCTACGGTAGATATTATAGTCGAAATATTTAAGAAGGAGAGGCTCCGTATAAAAATAATAATATATAAAACCTAGGACCGTAGAGCGGTAATATAAAAGGAGATTAATAAATTCCCTATTATATTAAAGCGAGTTTTTTAATATAAGATAAAACCCGGTTACCCTACTACGTTAATAGTTTAAATAAAGTCTACTACTTTACCCCTAACTAGGATTTTCGACGCCGATAATAATTTCTCGATTAAATTACCCTTTTAACTACTTTAGTTAAATACCGCCTTATTAACTATAGGGAACCTTAAAAGATTAAAGGCGAATAAAATCGGCGATAAAATTAAAAAGATAAAACTCGGCCTTATCGACGACGGCGAAGACCGTTAACTCCGCTTAAAATAAACGTTATACTATATTCTAATACCGTTATTATTTATATTCTACTAGTACTACTCTAACCCTAACCTAGCTATTATACTATAAATTAAACGTACTCGCGGCGAGTACTATAAGGAGGGAGTATACTATTATAAGAGTATTAGGGGGCTTAACGCGCCGGGGTTTAACACCGCCTATTATTTAATAATCCTAGCCAGTTCATAGTTACCTCTCTATAGAATAATATACTACTATTTAAACCCTTAACCCTAACGTGCCTATTCCCGTAATAATAAAATAGTAATAAATAATTTAAAAATCTAAAAAAATCTAAATATATATAAACTAAAGCCTCCGGTATAACGAATATAAATAAATAAAAGTATTAAAAAAAGTAAAATAAAGATTAATAAAAGGATATTCGGGGTAGAAGTAATATATATTTAATAATATAAAATTTATTATCGCTATAAAGTAAATAAATTACCCGAATTTTAGGGCGCCTCGATTATAATAATTTCCGAAAAGAGCGACCCCTTCGACGTAGCCTTCTTTCTTATTTTTAGTCCTATAAATAACGAAGACTAAAAGAATTTATTTAGTTTCTATTTATTAGAAAATACTATAAACGTACTAATACTAGTAGATATTTAGGAAATTATTAACTTACTAGTATTAACCTCTAACGGTATAAATATTATAAATAATTACGTCGAAGAGTATAGCGTAGACGGTACGTAGTAAGATATTAATAAAAATATAGTAGAATTCGGCGATTTAGAGTCTAACCCTATTATAAATAAATAATAATACCGTATTCGTTATTAGATAACGAAGTTAGGTTTAAAGTATTCGAATTTCTTTAATTCTTTATTCGTTTTATTCGGCGTAGATATACTTCTTAAAAATAACTTCTAGTTTAGGGTTAACGGAATTATAATAATTATAATTAACTAGAAGTATAGAAAGGGGGTTCATCTACAAAAGTATAAGCGACTCGAATTTACTCGGAGCGCTTAGGCCCGCTCGCGAGCGCTAAAATAGCTTAGAGCTAATTAAGAATTCTCAGGCCGGCTTAGGCCGGCTCAGGCTCGCTCAGGATTATTTAGGATTCTCAGGGCCGCTCAGGGCCGCTCAGGGCCGCTCAGGGCCGCTCAGGATTATTTATTTACATGGCCATTACTACTACTATAGATATACGCGTATACATGGCCCTATAGATATGCGCATTCATGGCCATTGCTGCTCCCATAGATATGCGCATACATGGCCCATAGATATGCGCATTCATGGCCCATAGATATGCGCATTCATGGCCATTGCTGCTTCCATAGATATGCGCATACATGGCCCATAGATATGCGCATTCATGGCCATTGCTGCTCCCATAGATATGCGCATTCATGGCCCATAGATATGCGCAATCATGGCCATTGCTGCTCCCATAGATATGCGCATACATGGCCATTGCTGCTCCCATAGATATGCGCATACATGGCCATTGCTGCTTCCATAGATATGCGCATACATGGCCATTGCTGCTTCCATAGATATGCGCATACATGGCCCATAGATATGCGCATTCATGGCCCATAGATACGCGCATATATGGCCATTCTTACCCCCATAGATGCGCGCATACCCCCATTTATGGCCTATACATATGCGTATATATGATGTTCCATGATCGCCCTTATCGACGGCAGCGACCCCCCGGAACCACCCCCAACGCCAGTAACTTTTGATTCCCGGATTCAATCGATTCGCGCGAAATCTACGCGGGGGTAACGCCCGGGCTATGCGACTCCGGATATATGGCGACGTTTTGCCAGGTGCAGTTATATGGTGCGCCAGCGACAGAGCCTTGGCCATGAATGAGGGACTTGGCCATGAATGGAATGGGGCTATGGCCATGAATGGAATGGGGCCATGGCCATGAATGGAATAGGGCCATGGCCATAAGTGGGGCCATGCATGGGGGCCATATTGGTCGCGCATTCTAAATTTAGGCATTCTCACCAGCCAAAAACATTCTCAGGAGCGCTTATAGGGACTAATAGCGCTCGAGAGTCAGGACATAATATTACCCCGCTCAACCTAGCTTAACCGGCTTATATACGCTTATAGCGCTTAGAGCCTACTCTACACTTTTATAGATATTAAAAACTAATTTAATTTATTAAATAATATTTATTATAACTTTAATAAAAGTATATAGTAATATATAAACTTTAATTATATCGTAATTAATCGAGTAAAAGATAATATAATAATATAAAAGAGTAAAGGTAAGAAGATAAAAAATAGTTAAATAATTTTTTATTTACGTAATTATCCTCCTTTTTTATTATTTATCCGTTTAAAACTTTATTCGGGGGAAGACCTTTTTATCGGAGTATTTTAATAAAAGGAGGAAATATAATAAAGATATTTACCCCTAGTTATTAAACTATTTAAAGATTAATAAGTTTTTATTAAAAAGAATAATTACCTTCGAGTTATTATCGTATAATATAATTTCGATAACGTCTTCGGATTTAGTCTTTACTTCAGGTTTATATTCACCGGAAAAAATATCTTTAAAAAATATCGAGGCTTTAAATAATAGTCCTTTATATATATTAAAACTCTTAATTTCTAGGCCGATATAAACGAATATAATTAAATTATAATTAGAATTATAAATAATCGTTAGTATTATTTCCTATATTCTAAATAATATATTTATTTTATAATATCCCTTTTACTTTTTAGTTCTTTAAGTTCGGTCGTTATAATAAACTCCTCCTTTTTAATCCTCTATATAATATTATCCTTATTCTATATATTCGTATTTATACTCCGTTATTCGTTATTATTCTTATCTCCCTATATATTATCCTTCCTCGATAATAGATTAATTATATTAATTTATATAGCGATCCCGCTCCTACTCGTAGTATTCCCGAATATAAACTTTCTACACTTCCTCTTCTTTATAAAACTCGTATCCGTAGTCCCTAAAATACCCGGTTTTAATATACTACTAGTTTAGGAGGTAGTACCTATATTTATATTATTACCCCGGTTATTTAGAATTTAGTATCTTTAATTATAATAGAGTAATAATACTCTTAATTCGCTTCTTCGACTTTATCCCTAAACCCGATTTAAATAATTTATTATCCGAGTCGGATAATAATATAAGTGATTTAATATCTAAATTAAATAATAATATAGGCGATTTAGTATTTAAATTAGATAATATTATAATTTAACTCGGATTTTATCCTTTAAATTACTTTACTAAACCTTTATCTTTATATATTTCTTATTACGGCGATTAGTAGAAATCTCTTTTCCCTATAATATTAATATTTATAACTCTTTCGTTACTTTATATTTAATTTATATATATACCCTCCGTTTATAATTTAGATATAAATTTCCTCGGTTACCCTCTAACTCTTCGTAAAGAATTTAGGGTTATAAATAATATTATATTAATTCTAATCGATAAATAAATTAATATAAAAGAAGTCTCTTCCCTTTATTATTATAAATATAAAATAAATATTTCGCTAGATATTCGGTAGTCCGTAGAACCGCCGATTACTTAATATTCTAGGGTTAAAAATATATAATAGACGCGTTTTTTCTATTTTTATTATTTTATAAAACTCTTAAATCTATTTTAAGTATCGATAATTAAAGACTTTTATAAAAGTATTTTATAAATAAATAGATCGTTACTTCTAGTCCCTCTAATTTAAATTCTTTATTTTTACGATAATTTATACTTTATCTATTAACCTTCCTTCTTATATAGTAATAGGATTCGTTTTAACCGACTTTTATTCGCGTACCTATATATTATCCCTACGCTAATTATAATAGTATGGTTTTATATTTAGTTTATAGACTATTATATTTTTATAAAGGCGGCTCGGATTAGAAGAGTCCTCCCCTAACATTTTCTAATATATTATATTCTTAAGAATATAGACTAGATAGTTATTAACCTAGTTATAATCTACCTCCCGTTTATTAATTTCGGTATTCGATATTATTAGGCCCTATATAAATACCTTTACTCGATTCGCTTTAATAAATATAATTAGACTTTCGAGAAAGCCCTTTAGGTTAAATATCTTCGCTATATTTAATATTATATATTAATAACGAGTATCGTATTTATAGATTTATTATAAAATAACGTCCTCGTCTATATTCGTTTATTAATTTAATTTATCGAGGTATAAAAGAACCTCGGTTTTTATAATTTTTTCTTCTTCTTACCTTCTTTTTTAGTTAGGTAGTATAATCTCTATCTTTTAATACTCTAAATTATTCTTTATAATAGTAATTTTAATATAACGAGTATTATATTTCATTATTTACTCCTAATAATCGTCGTATTTATTCGTTCGTTTATAGTAGTTTTTTAATAACGTTAAATATATCCTCTCTATTATTTAAATACTATAAGAGTCTAATGGACCGTACTATTTAATTATAAGTACTATATAAATAAAAATATAAAATTTAAGGAAGTAAAAATATAACTCGCCTATTTTTTTATCTATCGGCCTATATTTGTTAAAGACTTCTTTTAGTAGATTAATTTTATTTAATACTATATTTATATATTTAAGTATTTCTTCGTTATACGAATAATATCTTATAAGTATAATAAAGTTAATAATCGCTCGTCCTATATATAATATTTCGGGTACCTTTTCTAATAATAGAGGGGTAAATATAGGTATAATTACTCGTAAAAATTATTTACTCTCTTCCCCCGTCTATTAATTAATTTTACTAAAGTTTAGGAAATACTTTAAATTAATATATTTAAATACGGCTCGAAATCGACGGTCGAGTAAAGTTTTTATCTCTTTTTTTATTTTACCCTTTTTAATATATTAAGTTTATTAATTTAAAAGGTAGTTTATTAACCCCTTTATTATTAAAGTATATAATATATTGAATATCTAGATCTCGAAGACGTTAACCGCGAAATAACCTTCCGCGAAGTTACGGCGGTCGTATACTATTATATCCGATAATTATTTAGGTATATCCTTATCGTAGGTCCTTTAGATATATAATTATTCTATATATTACTTTAATATCCTTAAAGAATATAAGACCTTAAGGTATAATTATTTATATTTATTCGACGGTACTAAATATACCGGATAATATTTATTACTTTTAATAAAGATAATTAAAACCTATTCTTTATAGTCGCTAGGTATAGAAGTTAAAATCGGATAATATCGTCGAATTAATCCGTCCGCGTATTTAATATAAATCCCCTTCCGAGTATACTCCTTAAATATTTTAAAATTACGCGGTTAATATAAATAAATATTAATTATAATTATAATTAATTTACCCTCTATTATAAACCCTAAAATATAATAATATACTTCGGCTTTCGCTTTATTATAGATTATTAATATTAAATTAAATAATATTATCTCTAGCCGAGTCCCTACTCGTTATATACTCCGTTCGAGGTTACCGATAATAATATAAACCGGCTAGGCTTACTAGTCTCCGTATATTCGAGATAAATAAATCTTATCCGATCCTATTATTACCGGTATAACGGTCGAGTTATTAAGTAGTTTATCCTATATCTCCTATTATTAACCGGCTATATATATCTTATTAACGATAAAATTTATATTAAGATTTCGCTAGTATATTAGTATATAATTAAGGCTCGAATTAAATAGTATATATTTTAATAATATTTTTATAATAGATATTATATCGAAGTAAAGGATAAAATATATTCTAGATTTGTTACTAGATTTATTTATATAAATTTAGAAAGTTTACCGGACCTATATCGGCAAGTCCGGAAACCCCGATTTTTGCGCATTTTGCACCGAAATTATACAAAATGCTGGAAATGCGTATCTACTCATGTCCTGCATTCTAAGTACATTATGTACCGATTAAGCAGCGATATTGCACCGATTTAGCAACTTTTTTTTTTTTTTTTTTTGAACTTTGACTTTTTATAGTATCTAGACTAGGGCCCCTATATAGGAATATAAATATTTTACTAAATCTATTTTTAGCCTAGATTCCGAATTTTTAATTAGATTTTTACTAGCGTTGCCCTATAGGGCTATAAAGCTACTTTTAGGAT